>Ga0209123_1000519_pt1 | contig 48781 bp, 62 predicted proteins | sample BarGraIncu00431A_FD_184500 | JGI IMG/M metagenome (GOLD analysis project Ga0209123, IMG submission 184500) | Arctic peat soil microbial communities from Barrow, Alaska, USA - Barrow Graham LP Incubations 004-31A (SPAdes) (version 2) | ecosystem: Environmental > Terrestrial > Soil > Wetlands >...
AAGAAACAAATCCTTAGTGAAAAAGAATATAGAGAAGCTATTGATAAGTTTGGAGCTGAAAGTTTTGTAGCTGGTATGGGCGCAGAATCTGTAAAAGTACTTCTACAAGATATAAACTTAGAAGAGTTATCTAAGGAATTGAAGGAAGATTTAAAAACAAGCACAGGTCAAAAAAGAATTAGGAGTATAAGAAGACTCGATGTATCAGAATCCTTCAGAAAATCTAAAAATAAACCTGAATGGATTATAATTGATGTAATCCCAGTAATACCTCCTGATTTAAGACCAATGGTACAATTAGATGGAGGAAGATTTGCTACTTCTGATTTAAATGATTTATATAGAAGAGTAATAAACAGAAACAATAGATTGAAAAAGCTTTTAGATTTAGGAGCTCCAGATATAATTGTTAGAAATGAAAAAAGAATGCTTCAAGAAGCAGTAGATGCATTAATTGATAATGGAAGAAGAGGAAGGCCAGTTACAGGACCAGGGAACAGACCTTTAAAATCTCTATCTGACATGTTAAAAGGAAAGCAAGGAAGATTCAGACAAAACTTACTTGGAAAACGTGTTGATTACTCTGGTCGTTCAGTTATAGTTGTTGGACCAGAACTACAAATGTATCAATGTGGTCTTCCGAAAGAAATGGCTTTAGAATTATTTAAGCCTTTTGTTATGAAAAAGTTAGTTGGTAGTGGGGTAGCTCATAATATTAAAAGTGCTAAAAGAATGGTAGAGAGGGTTATGCCTCAAGTTTGGGATGTACTTGAAGAAGTAATATCCGACCATCCAGTATTACTAAATCGTGCGCCTACACTTCATAGACTAGGAATTCAAGCTTTCCAACCAGTACTTGTAGAAGGTAGAGCAATTAAACTACATCCACTTGTATGTACTGCTTATAATGCTGACTTTGACGGAGATCAAATGGCGGTACACGTACCTCTATCTGTTGAAGCTCAAGCTGAAGCAAGGTTCTTAATGCTTGCTGCACATAATATTATGAAACCATCAGATGGTAAACCAGTTTGTGTACCTACTCAGGATATGGTTTTAGGTGCTTACTATTTAACTATTGATAAAGATGGTGCTAAAGGTGAGGGGAGAGCATTCTCATCACCAGATGAAGTAATAATGGCTTATTCAGTAAAGGCTATTGATATTCATGCTAAAATTAAAGTTAAGATGACTGGAATAGTTAATGGTATTAGTATAACTTCTATTATAGAAACTACCCCAGGAAAATTAATCTTTAATGAGACTATACCTCAGGATTTAGGATTTATTGATAGAAGTATACCTGGGAATGAATTGAAATTTGAGATAGACTTTTTGGTAAGTAAAAAAAATCTTGGTAGTATTATTGATAAATGTTACTTAAAATATGGTCCTTCAGAAACTTCTAAGATGTTAGATAAAATAAAGGCTACAGGATATCATTATTCAACAATTGGAGCAATTACGGTTGCTACATCTGATATGGTGGTTCCAGAGGCCAAAAAGGCATTACTTGCAGATGCAGATGCTACTGTTGATAAAATAGAGAAGATGTATCGAAGAGGACTTATATCTGAGGAAGAAAGATATGAAAGAGTAATAGAAAAATGGACTAAGACTACAGAAGATGTAGCAAATGCACTAATGGATAGTTTGGATAAATTTAATCCGATATTTATGATGGCAGATTCTGGTGCCAGAGGATCTAAGAGTCAGATCAAACAACTAGCAGGTATGAGAGGACTTATGGCTAATCCTTCTGGTAAGATAATCGAGTTACCTATTAGAGCATCTTTTAGAGATGGGCTAGATGTATTAGAGTATTTTATTTCAACACACGGAGCTAGAAAAGGTAACGCAGATACAGCACTTAAGACAGCCGATTCAGGGTATTTAACAAGAAGACTTGTTGATGTATGTCAGGATGTTATAGTAAGACATGAAGATTGCGGAACAACTGAAGGTTTTGAAGTTTCAGAGATTTGTGATGGAAGTGAAGTAATTGAACAGTTAGTTGAGAGACTTACTGGAAGATATACTGCAGAAGACATTATTCATCCTAAAACGGGAGAGATAATTGTACCGAAAGATGAATACATGAACATTACACTCGCAGAAGCAGTTCAAAAGTCTGGTGTAAAAAAAGTTATGATTAGATCGGTATTTACATGCAAAGCTAAAATTGGTGTTTGTGCACACTGTTATGGAATGAACATGGCAACTTCACAAAAGATCAATATTGGAGAAGCAGTAGGTATAATAGCGGCTCAATCCATAGGGGAGCCGGGAACACAGCTTACAATGAGAACATTCCATACAGGTGGGGTAGCGGGATCAGATATAACTCAAGGTCTTCCAAGAGTTGAGGAATTATTTGAAGCTAGAAAACCAAAAGGTTTGGCAATAGTAAGTGATGTTAACGGGTCAGTTAAAATGGAAGATACTAAGAAAAAGAGAGTTGTTATTGTAATTGCTGATTCAGGAGAAGAGTTTAGTTATGATATACCATTTGGTTCAAGACTAAAAGTTGCAAATGGTGATAAAATTGAAGCTGGAGATGAGATAATTGAGGGATCAGTTAACCCACATGATATCTTAAGAATCAAAGGCGTTAATGGAGTTAAAAATTATCTTTCATCTGAAGTTCAGAAAGTTTATAGACTTCAAGGTGTTGACATTAATGATAAGCATTTAGAGGTTGTTGTAAGACAGATGACAAGAAAAGTAAAAGTTGAGGAATCTGGCGATACTGAACTACTTCCAGGAAATTTAGTAGATATATTTGCATTTGAAGATGCTAACGCTAAGATTGAAGCTGAAGGTGGAGTACCTGCAGAGGGAAAAATTTCTCTATTAGGTATAACTAAAGCAGCACTTGCAACAGAATCATTCTTATCAGCGGCTTCATTCCAAGAAACTACAAGAGTACTTACTGATGCAGCAATTAAAGGTAAAATAGATCCATTGCTAGGATTAAAGGAAAATGTAATAATTGGTAAGTTAATACCAGCTGGTACTGGGATGACAAGATATAGAACAATAAAAATCAATACTGAAGATGATGAGAAGGTAGAAATTGAAAATGATTTAGAAGTATAAGCTATTACTAGTTGACAGGGTGATGCTAAAATGATAAAATACACCTTGTGTGTGACTTTAATCGAGTAGATATATCTTAATTAGATAAATCTTGCAATTTTAATTATGAGGAGGGATAAACATGGTAGGAAAACTTGTAGGTCAGAAGGTCGTTGGGGTTAAACAAACCCTAAAAGCGTTAAAGAATAATCAAGGCACGGTTTTGTATATAGCCAAAGATGCTGATATAAATATTACTGATCCTATTCTAACACTAGCCAAAGTTAATTCCTTGCAAATAATATTTGTAGACACAATGAAAGAACTAGGAAATCTTTGTGACATAGATGTTGCATCAGCAGCAGCATTGCTTCTAGAAGATTAAATTAATGCCAGTAACTAAATAATATAGATGTATCCATGCGGTAACATAACTCTTAGTTATGTTACAGAGCATTGATATAAATGAACATGAGCTTATAAAAATAAGGAGGTGAAAACATGCCAACTATTAACCAATTAGTAAGAAAAGGCAGAAAGACATTAGCAACAAAGTCAGCTTCACCAGCATTAAAAGAATGTCCACAAAAAAGAGGTGTTTGTACAGTAGTTAAAACAACAACACCTAAAAAGCCGAACTCTGCATTAAGAAAAGTTGCAAGAGTTAGACTTACAAATGGATACGAAGTTACTGCTTATATACCAGGTGTAGGCCACAACTTACAAGAGCATAGTGTTGTTCTTATAAGAGGTGGAAAAGTTAAAGATTTACCAGGAGTTAGATATCACATCATCAGAGGGACATTAGATTCAGCTGGAGTTGCTAACAGACTACAAAGTAGATCTAAGTACGGGACTAAAAGACCAAAGCAAAAAAAATAATGCTTTGAGTTAGGGTGCAATGTCTTCAGCATTTATATATATGATAAATAATATTTACATACATTTGCGAAGTACAGAGCGCTTTGCGGTAGAGAGATACCGAGTACCTATGAACTAATTTAAATTGTTAAGGAGGGAAGAAAAGTGCCAAGAAAAGGATATATTGCGAAAAGAGATGTATTACCAGATCCTATGTACAATAGCAAAGTCGTTACAAAGTTAATAAACAATGTAATGGAAGATGGAAAAAGAGGTGTAGCACAAAAAATATGCTATGAGGCTTTTGACATAATTAAAGAAAAAACAGGTAAAGATCCATTAGAGGTGTTTGAAGCGGCATTAACTAATATTATGCCATTACTCGAAGTAAAAGCTAGAAGAATAGGTGGAGCTAATTATCAAGTGCCTATCGAGGTTAGACCTGAGAGAAGACAAACATTGGGATTAAGATGGTTACTTATTGCTACAGATAAAAGAGGCGAGAAGTATGCAAGAGAAAAACTTGCTAACGAATTAATCGAAGCTTCAAACAATACTGGAGCAGCAGTTAAGAAGAGAGAAGATACTCATAAAATGGCTGAAGCTAATAAGGCTTTTGCTCATTACAGATATTAATATAAAAACTGTTTTGGCTTTGCCAAGACAGTTTTGTCAAATTTAAAATCACTGGTTGAGAGGAGGAACAAATAAGTGGGTAGAGAATATTCTTTAGATAAATTCCGTAACATAGGTATTATGGCTCATATTGATGCTGGTAAAACAACAACTACTGAGCGTATATTATTCTATACAGGAAAAACACACAAGATTGGCGAAGTTCATGATGGCGGAGCTACCATGGATTGGATGGTTCAAGAGCAAGAAAGAGGTATAACAATAACTTCTGCAGCTACGACTTGTTTTTGGAAGGATCATAATATAAATATTATTGATACACCAGGGCACGTAGATTTTACAGTTGAAGTTGAAAGATCTTTAAGAGTTCTTGATGGTGCAGTTTCTGTATTCTGTGCAAAAGGTGGAGTTGAACCTCAATCTGAAACAGTGTGGAGACAAGCCACTAAGTACAAAGTTCCAAGAATGGCATACGTTAACAAAATGGATATAATGGGTGCAGATTTCTATAGAGTTGTAGAGATGATGAGAGAAAGACTTAAAGCTAATGCAGTCCCTATACAACTTCCAATAGGAAAAGAAGATGTATTCCTAGGTATTATAGATTTAATTAGAAATGTTGCAGAAGTCTATAAAGATGATTTAGGAACACAAATTGAAGAAGTAGAAATTCCAGAAGATATGAAAGAATTAACAAAAGAATATAGAGCAGCTATGGTGGAAGCAATAGCTGAACTAGATGAAGATCTTATGATGAAATATCTTGATGGTAATGAAATAAGTGAAGAAGAATTAAAAGCTGCACTTAGAAAAGGTGTAATTAATAATGAAATAGTGCCTGTAATTTGCGGTTCTTCATACAAAAATAAAGGTGTTCAAATGATGATAGATGCGGTTATAGATTATATGCCGTCACCACTTGACATACCAGCTATCAAAGGTTTTGATATTGATTCTGGAGAAGAAATGGATAGACATCCAAGTGATGATGAACCAATGTCAGCATTAGCATTCAAAATTGCTACAGATCCTTTTGTTGGTAGACTTTGTTTTACAAGAGTTTACTCAGGCATAATGAGAACTGGTACATATGTATTAAATGCTAACAAAGGTAAAAAAGAAAGAATTGGTAGACTAGTTAAAATGCATGCTAATCATAGAGAAGAAGTTGAAGAATTACGTGCAGGAGAATTAGGAGCAGTAATTGGACTGAAAAATACAACCACAGGAGAAACACTCTGTGATGAAGATAATCCAATATTGTTTGAAACCATGGTTTTCCCAGAACCAGTTATTCATGTAGCTATTGAGCCAAAAACAAAAGCTGGTCAAGAAAGAATGGGTATGTCTCTTGCTAAGCTTTCTGAAGAAGATCCAACTTTTAAAACTTACACTGATCAAGAAACTGGTCAAACAATAATTGGTGGTATGGGTGAACTTCATCTTGAAATCATTGTTGATAGACTTCAAAGAGAATTTAAAGTTGAATGTAATGTAGGTAAGCCACAAGTTGCATATAAAGAAACAATACGTAAACAAGTTAAAGCAGAAGGTAAATACATTAAACAATCAGGTGGACGTGGACAATACGGCCATTGCTGGATAGAATTAATACCAACTACAGAAGCTTACTCTTTTGAAAATGCTACTGTTGGTGGATCTATTCCGAAAGAGTTTATACAACCAATTGATAATGGAATTAGAGAAGCATCAAAGAATGGTATTCTTGGTGGATACCCAGTTCTTAACTTTAAAGTTAAAGTTGTTGATGGTTCATACCATGATGTTGACTCCAATGAAATGGCATTTAAAGTTGCTGGTTCTATGGCATTCAAGAATGGTATGGCGAAAGCAGATCCAGTGCTTCTTGAACCAATAATGAAGGTTGAAGTAACGGTACCAGAAGAATACATGGGAGACGTTATGGGAGATCTTAACTCAAGAAGAGGTAGAATAGAAGGAATGGAAGCTCAATCCGGCGCTCAAGTAATTAGAGCAATGGTTCCATTGTCAGAAATGTTTGGATATTCTACAACACTTAGATCAAGAACTCAAGGTAGAGGAGTATACAGTATGGAATTTGCTGCATACGAAGCAGTTCCAAAGGGTATTCAAGAACAAGTTATAGGAAATAAACAATAATCTAATTATTTTCTAACAATTTAAAATACAAGATAATATGTAAATATAAGGAGGAATACAAAATGGCAAAAGCAAAGTTTGAAAGAACTAAACCACATGTAAACATTGGAACAATAGGACACGTAGATCACGGCAAGACAACACTTACAGCTGCAATAACTGCAGTACTTGCAACTAAAGGCTTAGCACAAGTAGCTAGGTTTGACCAAATTGATAAGGCACCAGAGGAAAGAGAAAGAGGAATTACAATCAACACTGCACACGTTGAGTATGAAACAGTAAATAGACATTATGCACACGTTGATTGCCCAGGACATGCAGATTATGTAAAGAACATGATCACAGGAGCAGCACAAATGGACGGAGCAATCCTAGTTGTTAGTGCAGCAGATGGCCCAATGCCTCAAACAAGAGAGCACATACTACTTGCAAGCAGAGTTGGAGTAGGATATATAGTAGTATTCTTAAACAAAGCTGATATGGTAGATGATCCAGAATTATTAGAACTAGTTGAAATGGAAGTAAGAGAATTATTAAGTGAGTATGACTTCCCTGGTGATGATATTCCAATCGTAACAGGATCAGCATTAAAAGCATTAGAAAATCCAACAGACGAAGAAGCATCAAAATGCATATATGAATTAATGGAAGCTGTAGATACTTACATTCCAACACCAACAAGAGCAACAGATAAACCATTCTTAATGCCAGTAGAAGATGTATTCACAATCACTGGTAGAGGAACAGTAGCTACAGGAAGAGTTGAAACTGGTATACTTAAGGTTGGAGAAGAAGTAGAAATCGTTGGACTCAGCGAAGATAAAAGAAAAGTTGTATGTACTGGAGTTGAGATGTTTAGAAAGCTTCTAGACCAAGCAATGGCAGGAGACAACATCGGAGCATTATTAAGAGGAGTACAAAGAGCTGATATTCAAAGAGGTCAAGTACTTTCAAAACCAGGTTCAATACATCCACATGATAAATTTGTAGGTCAAGTATATGTACTTAAAAAAGAAGAAGGCGGAAGACATACTCCATTCTTCGACGGATATAGACCACAATTTTACTTCAGAACAACTGATGTAACTGGATCAATCAAATTACCAGACGGAATGGAAATGGTAATGCCAGGAGATCATATTGATATGAACGTTGAATTAATTACTCAAGTAGCAATGGATGAAGGATTAAGATTTGCTATCAGAGAAGGCGGAAGAACAGTAGGTTCAGGCGTTGTTACTTCAATAGTTAAATAATAAATTTCAAATCAACTATAAACATCAATTGATGAAGATTTCTAATAATAAAAGCTTTTATTATTAAGGAGAAGAGGACGCTCTTCTCCTTTTAAATACAAAAAAATTAGAGTGAAAATATAAGTAGAAAGCACTAATATAAAAATTATAAGCTAATAGTGAAAAAATACTTGTCAAAGCAAATAAAGTGTTGTATACTTTAGTAGTTGTATTGTGGTAACAGCGATGAGGTAAGAGGTTGCCGGACTTCCGGGTTATTCTTCACCGAGCATGTCCTGATCTTGAATCGGGCGACGGGGTTCCTGCGATTTGTTCCATGCATTTATTGCATGCAACACCCGGAACAGTTTACAGAACATCCGCTGTTGCACGTAAGAAGTAGAGCGTGCGATGAAAAGGAGGAAATATTAATGATTAAACAAAAAATCAGAATCAGATTAAAGGCTTTTGATCACAACATATTAGATCAATCAGCTGAGAAAATTGTTCAGACAGCTAAAAGTACAGGAGCTAAAGTAGCTGGTCCAGTACCACTACCTACAGAAAAAGACGTAATTACAGTATTAAGAGCTCCACACAAATACAAAGATTCAAGAGAGCAATTTGAAATAAGAACTCATAAGAGACTAATAGACATAATTAGTCCATCACCTAAAACTGTTGATGCTCTAATGAGACTCGACTTACCAGCTGGTGTTGATATCGAAATAAAACTATAAGCGTACATATAAGTGCGATAAGCGTATAATTTATTATGCGCAAGTAATAGATAACTATTACTAACTATTATGATCACTTTTGTGGTCCGCTAATAAGTAGGAGGTGTATTTTCATGAAAAAAGCAATAATGGGTAAAAAACTTGGCATGACTCAAATATTTGATGAGAATAGAAGAGTTGTTCCAGTAACAGTTGTTGAAGCAGGTCCATGTGTTGTTATTCAAATCAAAACTATCGAAAATGATGGTTACAATGCAATTAAAGTTGGTTTTGGAGACATAAGAGAAAAATTAGTTAACAAGCCAATGAAAGGACAATTTGCTAAAGCAGGAACATCTTTAAAAAGATTCGTAAAAGAATTTAGAATGGAAGATATAAGTGCTTACGAAGTAGGTCAAGAATTTAAAGCAGATATATTTGCTGCTGGAGATAAAATTGACGTATCAGGAGTTTCTAAAGGAAAGGGATTCCAAGGAGTAATTAAGAGATGGAATGCAGCTTGTGGACCAATGAGCCATGGTTCTAAATTCCATAGAGCACCTGGATCAATGGGAGCATCTTCCGATCCATCAAAAACATTTAAAAACAAACATATGCCAGGACACATGGGTAATGTTAACACAACAGTAATAAACCTTGAAGTAGTTAAAGTAATGTCTGAAAAGAACATTATATTAATTAAAGGTGGAATACCAGGTCCAAACAAAGGCACAGTTGTAATAAGAAATGCTGTTAAAGCGTAACTTTAAAAGAAAGGAGGATGCAGAATGCTTACATTAGATTTATTTAATAAACAAGCACAAAAAGTTGGAGATATAGAGTTAAATGAAAATATCTTCGGAGTTGAAGTCAACACATATGCTATGCACCAAGTTGTAGTAGCACAACTCGCAAACAAAAGACAAGGAACACAATCAGCTAAAACAAGAGCTGAAGTTCGAGGCGGTGGAATTAAGCCTTGGAGACAAAAGGGAACTGGTAGAGCAAGACAAGGTTCTATTAGAGCGCCACAATGGATACATGGTGGTATAGTATTTGCTCCAAAGCCAAGAGATTACCGTATGTCAGTACCTAAGTCAATGAGAAGAGTTGCTTTAAAATCAGCTTTATCATCTAAGGTAGCAGAAAATGAAATGATAGTTATAGATAGTTTAGAATTTGATTCACCAAAAACTAAAGCAATGTTAGAGGTTTTAAGCGCTTTTGGAGCTAAAAAAACTTTAATAGTTGTTGAAAAATCAAATGAAAATGTCTATAAATCAACAAGAAACATACCTGGAGTGCAAGTATCCCCAGTAAATAACTTGAATGTTTATGACATATTAAAGTATGAGAAATTCATAATTACAAAGGATGCTGTATCTAAAATTGAGGAGGTGTATATATAATGAAGCTAACTAGCCATGATATTATAAGAAAACCGATAATTACTGAAAAAAGTATGGCTGTAATGGCTGATAAAAAATACACCTTTATAGTTGACATTCATGCCAATAAAACTCAAGTTAAAAAAGCAGTAGAAGAAGTATTTGGAGTCAAAGTTGAAAACGTAAGAACTCTAAGAAACATGGGTAAAACTAAGAGAGTTGGAGTTCACGTTGGAAAAAGAGCTGACTTTAAAAAAGCTATTGTTACTTTAACAACAGAAAGCAAGACAATTGAGTTTTTTGATGGAATGTAATTATTAAGCAGGTATTGGCAGAGGCCAGATAAGCGAAGAAAAAGGAGGGAAATCAAATGGCGATTAAGAAATTTAGACCAACCACACCTTCAAGAAGAAATATGACTATGTCTGATTTTGCAGAAATAACTACAGATAAGCCACTAAAATCACTTCTTGTAAGCACAAAAAGGTCAGGTGGTAGAAATAATCAAGGTAAAATAACTGTTCGTCACCGTGGTGGTGGAGCAAAACAAGCATACAGACTAATAGATTTCAAAAGAACTAAAGATGGTATTCCAGCAAAAGTTTCTACAATTGAGTATGATCCAAATAGATCAGCTTACATAGCTCTTGTTGTATATGCCGATGGTGAAAAAAGATACATAATCGCTCCAGTAGGATTAAAAGTTGGAGATGTAATTGTATCAGGTGCTGATTCTGACATAAAAGTTGGAAACACTCTTCCAATAAGCAATATACCATTAGGTTCTACAATTCATAATATAGAACTACAGGTTGGAAAAGGTGGTCAGCTTGTAAGATCTGCAGGTTCTTCTGCACAGCTTATGGCTAAAGAAGGAGAATATGCACAGGTAAGACTTCCAAGTGGTGAAGTAAGATATATTAGACTAAACTGTAGAGCTACTATAGGAACAGTTTCTAATGTAACTCATGACATTGTTAACATAGGTAAAGCAGGAAGAAAAAGACATCTAGGTTTCAGACCTACAGTCAGAGGATCAGTAATGAATCCTAATGATCATCCACATGGTGGTGGAGAAGGTAAAGCACCAGTAGGTCATGCTAGTCCGATGACTCCTTGGGGTAAACCGGCACTGGGATATAAAACTAGAAAGACTAAAAAATACTCTGACAAGTTTATTGTTAAGGGAAAAAATAAGAAATAGTTTGGGGAGAATTTTATTTCTCTTCGAATCTATGGAAAGTTTTATGAAGGGAGGCCAAAAAAGTGAGTAGATCAGTTAAAAAAGGACCATTTGTACAAGAAATTCTGTTAAGCAGAATAAATGAAATGAACAAAACTGGCGAGAAAAAAGTAATAAAAACTTGGTCAAGAGCTTCTACTATTTTTCCTCAAATGATAGGTCATACTATCGCTGTACATGATGGAAGAAAACATGTACCAGTTTATGTTTTAGAAGATATGGTAGGACATAAATTAGGAGAATTCGCTCTAACTAGAACGTTCAAAGGACACATTGATAAGGAAAAAACAAGTAGAGTAAGATAGTGTCGGAAGGAGGAAACAATCAATGGAGGCTAAAGCTATAGCTAAATATGTGAGAACGTCCTCAATGAAAATGGGAATTGTTCTTGATTTAATAAGAGGTAAAAATGTAAATGAAGCTTTTGCTATATTACAATACACTTCCAAAAATGCAGCTGAGGTAATAACTAAAGTACTAAAATCAGCTGTAGCAAATGCAGAAAACAATTTAAATCTAGATGTTAGTAGATTATATGTTAATAATGCCTATGCATGTCAAGGTCCAACTCTTAAGAGATTTAGACCGCGTGCACAAGGAAGAGCTTATAGAATAAAGAAAAGATCTAGCCATGTAACTATAACAGTTACAGAAAGATTATAAGAAGGAGGGATATAACTTGGGACAAAAAGTAAATCCACACGGCTTTAGAGTTGGTGTAATAAAAGATTGGAATTCTAAATGGTACGCAGATAAAAAGAATTTTGCAGATAATCTTGTAGAAGATTTTAAGATTAGAGAATTCTTAAAAAGCAAACTCTATACAGCTGGAATTTCTAAAATCGAAATTGAAAGAGCTGCTAAAAGAGTTAAAATCAACATACACACTGCTAAACCAGGAATGGTTATTGGTAGAGGTGGTTCTGGAATTGAAGTTATAAAGCAAGATATGAAAAAACTTGTAATAGATAAGAATGTTTTAATTAATATAGTAGAAGTAAAACAAGCAGAAAACAATGCTCAATTAATGGCAGAAAGTGTTGCTTCTCAATTAGAAAAAAGAATTTCTTTTAGAAGGGCAATGAAACAAACAATCCAAAGAGCTATGAGAACTGGCGTAAAGGGAGTTAAAACTGCTTGTGCAGGAAGACTTGGTGGAGCGGAAATAGCTAGAACAGAACACTATCATGAAGGTACAATTCCATGCCAAACATTGAGAGCTGATATCGATTATGGTTTTGCAGAAGCAGATACTGTATACGGAAAAATCGGCGTTAAGGTCTGGGTTTATAGAGGTGAGGTTCTTCCTACAAAGAAAATCGTTAAGGAAGAAGTAAACGCGTAGGAGTGTAAGGAAGGAGGAATAAAACATGTTAATGCCTAAGAGAACTAAACATCGTAAGGTTCATCGCGGTAAAATGCGAGGAAAGGCTACAAGAGGAAACTTTATTGCATACGGTGATTATGCATTGCAAGCTACAGAATGTGGTTGGGTTAAAAGCAATCAAATAGAATCTGCCAGAGTTGCTATCAATAGATATGTAAAAAGAGGAGGTCAGGTTTGGATAAAAATCTTCCCTGACAAGCCAGTAACTGAAAAACCAGCTGAAACTCGTATGGGATCCGGTAAAGGATCAGTAGAATATTGGGTAGCAGTTGTTAAGCCAGGCAGAGTATTATTTGAAATTGCAGGAGTAACAGAAGAAGCAGCTAGAGAAGCAATGAGACTTGCTTCACACAAACTTCCAATTAAAACTAAGTTTGTATCTAGAAAAGATTTTGAGGAAATGGGTGGTGAACTCAATGAAGGCTAATGAATTAAATGAATTAAGACAAAGTAATCCTCAGGATTTGCAAGTGAAAATGTCTGATTTAAAGGCAGAATTGTTTAACCTTAGATTTCAGTTAGCTACAGGACAATTAGAGAACCCTATGAGAATTAAACAGGTTAAAAAATCTATAGCCCAAATTAAGACCATCCTTAGACAAGAAGAAATAAGGTCTTTAGAACAGTAAAACTGAAAGGAGGTTGCTCTTGTGGAAAGAAATAACCGAAAGACAAGAATAGGTAGAGTGGTTTCTGATAAAATGGATAAGACAGTTGTTGTAGCAATAGAAACAAAAGTTCGTCATCCATTATACGGAAAAATAATTAATAAAACAACAAAATTTAAGGCTCATGATGAAAATAATGAAGCTCAAATTAACGATAAAGTTTCAATTATGGAAACTAGACCATTATCGAAAGATAAAAGATGGAGAATTACTGGTATAGTTGAAAAAGCTAAATAGTATTTCAGTTTAAGAACTGGAAGGAGGGTATTTGATATGATACAACAGCAAACTAGATTGAAGGTTGCAGATAATTCTGGTGCAAAAGAAATTATGTGTATTAGAGTATTGGGTGGTTCTCATAGAAAATGGGGAAACATCAGTGACACAATAGTTGCCAGCGTAAAAAGTGCAACACCAGGTGGAGTTGTTAAAAAAGGTGAAGTAGTTAAGGCAGTTATAGTTAGATCAGCAAAAGGTGTAAGAAGAGCAGACGGAACATACGTTAAATTTGATGATAATGCAGCTGTTATTATTAAAGATGATAAGACCCCAAAAGGTACTCGTATATTCGGACCTGTTGCAAGAGAGTTAAGAGATAAAGACTTCAGTAAGATCTTATCACTAGCGCCTGAAGTTCTATAAGATAGGAGGTGTCTAATATGGCAGTTAAAAAAGTGCACGTGAGAAAAAAAGATTCAGTAATGGTTATATCAGGTAAAGACAAAGGCAAAATAAGCGAAGTCTTAGCTGTATATCCTAAAACTGGAAAAGTTTTAGTGAAAGATGTTAGCGTGGTTACTAAACATCAAAAACCAAGCAAACAAAACATGCAAGGTGGAATAACTCATAGAGAAGCAGCTATAAATTCTTCTAAAGTTATGCTATATTGCACAAAATGCAAAAATGTAACAAGAATAAATAGCAAAATTTTAGATGATGGAACTAAGGTTAGAGTTTGCAAGAAATGTGCAGAAACATTTTAGTTTCTGAAAGGAGGTTTAACATATGAGTTCAAGGCTACAAGAAAAATATGAAAATGAAGTAGTTCAAGCTTTAATGGAAAAGTTCGGATATAAAAACATAATGGAAGTACCGAAACTTGAAAAGATAGTTTTGAATATGGGAGTCGGAGAAGCAAAAGATAATTCTAAAGTTTTAGATGCAGCTGTAAGTGATATGCAAATTATAGCGGGTCAAAAACCAATTATAACAAGAGCAAAAAAATCTATAGCTAATTTTAAACTAAGAGAAAACATGCCAATAGGTTGTAAAGTTACATTAAGAAAATCTCAAATGTTCGAATTTGCTGATAAATTAATGAATGTTGCATTACCTAGAGTTAGAGATTTTAGAGGAGCTTCTTCTAAAGCATTTGATGGCAGAGGTAATTATGCTATAGGTGTTAAGGAACAACTTATATTCCCTGAAATAGAATATGATAAAATTGATAAGATAAGAGGAATGGATATAATATTCGTTACCACTGCAAAGACAGACGAGGAAGCAAGAGAGCTATTAAGATTCCTTGGAATGCCATTTGCTCAATAATAAGGAGGTAAACATATGGCACGTAAGGCATTAATAGAAAAGTGGAAAAAAGAACCTAAATTTTCAACTAGAGCTTATACAAGATGCAGACTATGTGGAAGACCGCACTCTGTATTACAAAAATTTGGTATATGCCGTATCTGTTTTAGAGAACTTGCACACAAGGGAGAAATTCCTGGTTGCAGAAAAGCAAGTTGGTAATTAGAACATTCTAATGAAAGGAGGCACGAAAAATGGTTATGACTGACCCAATCGCAGATTTGCTAACACGTATAAGAAATGCAAATGTTGTTAGACACGAAATAGTAGAAGTACCTTCATCAACTATAAAGAAGGAAATAGCAAATATATTGCTTCAAGAAGGATATCTTAAAAATATTGAGGAATATAATGATGGCGTTGTTCCAATGATGAGACTTGCAATGAAATATGGTCAAAACAAGGAAAGAGTTATCACTGGTCTTAAGAGAATATCTAAACCAGGCTTAAGAGTATATTCAAAAAATGAGGATATTCCAAAAGTATTGAACGGACTCGGAGTTGCTATAATATCAACTTCAAAAGGACTTGTTGCAGATAGAGATGCTAGAAAATTAGGTTTAGGTGGAGAAGTTATTTGCTACATTTGGTAGTATAATAATTTTCATACATAACAAATTTGACAGCTTAAAGCAAAATATAGACTAAACAATTAATAATTGGGTAGTACTTAGAAGGAATATAAGAAACATAATGATTAGTAATTGTTATGTGTCTAAAAAAGAATACAGGAGGTGTAAGTATGTCAAGAATCGGAAGACTTCCAGTAGCTATACCTAATGGAGTAACTGTTACAGTTTCGGAAACGAATGTTGTGAATGTAAAAGGACCAAAAGGTGAGTTAACTCAAAACATGAGTACTAAAATGAATATAGCTATAGAAGATAATACTTTGGTAGTTTCAAGACCAAGCGATGTAAAAGAGCATAGAGCGCTTCATGGACTTACAAGATCATTAATAAATAATATGATTATTGGAGTTACAGAAGGATACCAAAAAACACTTGAGTTAGTTGGTGTTGGTTACAGAGCTCAATTAAAAGGATCTAAAATAACATTAAATCTTGGATATTCACATCCAGTTGAAATAGATGCAGTTGCAGGAATCGAATTTATCTTACCTGATGCTAACAAAATAATAGTAAAAGGTATTGATAAACAATTAGTTGGAGCTGTTGCAGCAGACATAAGAACTTGGAGAAAGCCAGAACCTTACAAAGGCAAAGGAATTAGATATTCTGATGAAGTTGTTAGACGTAAGGAAGGTAAAACAGGCAAATAAAGTTGGAAGGAGTGAATGATGTGTTCAAGAAAGAAGATAGACAAAAGTCAAGAGTTAAGCGTCATCTTAGAGTACGTAAAAAGATTTCTGGTACAGCGGAAAGACCTAGATTAGCTGTATATAGAAGTGAAAAGAACATATATGCTCAAGTAATAGATGATGTTGCTCAAATCACATTAGTTTCTGCTTCAAGCGTAGATAAAGCTTTCGAGCAAAAAATAGGAAGCAATAAAGAAGCAGCAAAATTAGTAGGAAAAATGGTTGCTGAAAGAGCACTTGAAAAAGGAATAGAAGAAGTAGTATTCGACAGAGGTGGATATGTATACCACGGTAGAGTACAAAACCTAGCTGAAGGAGCAAGAGAAGCTGGACTTAAATTCTAAGAAAAGGAGGGAAACACATGAAAATAGATCCTAGCACATTAGATCTTAAAGAAAAAGTAGTTAATATAAACAGAGTTGCTAAGGTTGTTAAAGGTGGAAGAAACTTTAGATTCAGCGCATTAGTTGTTGTTGGAGACGAAAACGGACACGTTGGCGTTGGAATGGGTAAATCTGTAGAAATTCCAGAAGCAATTAGAAAAGGAATAGAAGATGCTAAGAAGAATTTAGTAACAGTAGCTATGGTTGGATCAACAATTCCTCATACTATTGATGGTAAGTTTGGAACAGCAGTTATACACATAATGCCTGGTGCAGAAGGTACAGGAGTTTTGGCTGGTGGTCCAGTTAGAGCAGTTCTAGAATTATCAGGACTAAAAGATGTTAGAGCTAAATCTTTAGGCTCTAGTAATGCAAGAAATGTAGTTAATGCTACTATTGATGGCTTAGCAAGATTAAGAACAGCAGAAGATGTAGCTAAACTAAGAGGTAAAACTGTAGAAGAAATTTTAAGATAGGAGGGGAAAACCTTGGCTAAAGTAAAACTAACATTGGTTAAGAGCTTAATAGGTAGAAAAGATGAACATATTGCTACTTGTAATTCTCTAGGATTAAGAAAAATAAGAAAAAGTGTTGAGCACGAGGAAACTCCTCAAATCAGAGGTATGATTAACAAAGTTATATATCTATTAAAAGTAGAAGAAGTTTAAAACGAGGAGGTGTTTACATGAAACTTCAAGATTTAAGACCTGCAGAAGGTTCGAAAAAATCTCCTAAGAGAATCGGTAGAGGTACTGCTTCAGGCTGGGGAAAAACTGCAGGAAGAGGTCAGGACGGACAAAACTCTAGATCAGGTGGAGGAACAAGACCAGGATTTGAAGGAGGTCAGATGCCTTTATACAGAAGATTACCTAAAAGAGGGTTCACTAATATTTTTGCAAAAGAATATGCTTGTATAAATGTAGATAGACTGAATATATTTGAAAATGGTACTGTAATTACACCAGAATTGCTATTAGAGAGAAGAGTCATAAGAAAATTATATGACGGAGTTAAAATACTTGGTAACGGTAATTTAGAAAAGAGTTTAACTATAAGTGCAACAAAATTCTCTAAAGCAGCAGCTGAGAAAATTGAGGCAGCTGGAGGAAAAGTTGAGGTGATATAAATGTTATCAACCCTACGTAATGCCTGGAAAGTCCCTGATTTAAGAAAACGTATGATATTCACACTACTTATGGTTGCAATTATTAGGATGGGTATTTACATTCCTGTTCCTGGAGTAGATGCTAGTAAACTTTTAACTTTAACTGCCAATGGAGGTACATTATTTAGTTTTTATGATATGCTTTCAGGTGGCGCATTTGGTAAGTTTAGTATTTTTGCGATGGGTGTTGGTCCATACATAAATGCATCAATCATAATGCAGTTACTTGTAATAGCAATTCCTTACTTAGAGCAACTTTCTAAAGAGGGTCTTGAAGGACGCAAGAAGATACAGGATTATACTCGATATGCTTCAATAGTACTTGGAGCGCTGCAAGCCTTTGGTATGTATGCAATTATTTCAGGTACTGGAGCATTCTCAAGTAATTCTAGTTTGACCATATTTATGGTAATACTAACGATGACAACTGCATCAACATTTTTGGTGTGGATAGGGGAACAAATCACTGGTAAAGGTATCGGAAATGGTGTTTCATTAATAATTTTTATTAATATTATATCAGGGTTACCTGACCTAGTGTATAAAATTGCTGGACTCCAGACGGCAGGAACTGTAAATTTTGTAGAGGTTATAATGTTTATTGTAGTAGCTATAGCATTATTAGTAGCAGTAGTCATAGCAAGCTTAGCTGAAAGAAGAATTCCTGTTCAGTATGCTGGAAAATCAGTTGGAAACAAAACCTTTAAAGGACAATCAACACATATTCCAATCAATGTAAATGGTTCTGGAGTTATCGGAATAATTTTCGCAATGTCAGTAATGACATTTCCTGAAACAATAGCGCAACTTAAACCGAATTCTTGGATTTCAACATTCATTACTTCAAGTCCTTGGAGCATTTTTGAAAGGAACAGTTGGAAATATGCCTTGGTGTATTTTGTGTTAGTAGTATTCTTTACATGGTTTTATACTCAGGTAACATTTAAACCAGATGAAATGGCTGAAAATATGCATAAATCATCAGGCTTTATACCAGGGATTAGACCGGGTGGGAATACAGCAACTTATATCGATATGGTATTGACTAAAATTTCAATACTTGGAGGAACTTTTGCGGCTGTTATAGCAATATTCCCTATTATCATAGAGGGATATACTCACTTTAAGGGGATATACTTTGGAGGGACAATGTTACTAATCATGGTAAATGTTGCTCTTGAGACGTTAAGGCAACTTGAATCACAATTAGTAATGCGTCATTACCAAGGATTCCTCAGATAAATTATTACCAGGAGATGATACTATGAGAATAATCTTGTTAGGTCCTCCGGGAGCCGGAAAAGGAACGCAAGCAAAATCCATAAGCAATAAATTCTCCATACCACATGTATCAACAGGGGATATATTCAGAAAGAATATTTCAGAAAAAACCCCCCTTGGAATCGAAGCTAAGAAACATATTGATAAGGGGCACTTAGTGCCTGATGAATTGACTATAGATATAATCAAGGATAGGTTAGATAATGAAGATTGCATAAATGGATTTTTACTAGATGGCTATCCTAGAACTGTTAATCAAGCGGGAGTCTTAGAAACTATTTTAGAAGAAAAAGGTAACTGTCTTGATACTGCATTATTAATAAAGGTTCCTAGAGAATTTATTCTCAACAGAATGACTGGTCGAAGAGTTTGTCTTAACTGTGGTGCTAGTTATCATATTACATTTAATCCACCAAAAACTGATGGAAAATGTAATTTATGTGGATCATCTCTTGTACAAAGAGCTGATGACAGTGAAGAGACCGTTAGTGAACGGTTAGACATATATGATGCCCAAACACAACCATTGATAAAGTACTATGGTGACAAAAACTTATTATCAGTAGTTGACGGAACACAAGCAATTAATAGTGTATTTGAAAGTATCTGTAGTATCTTAGGAGCGATAGAAAAGTGATAAACATAAAAAGTGGTGTGGAAATTCAATATATGAGAAGTGCAGGTAAAGTGGTTGCTGAAGCTCTTGCATTAATTGAAGAAGTAATAAAACCAGGAATAACCACTGCAGAAATAGATAAATTAGCTGAAGAGTTCATAATAAAACAGGGTGCTAAACCATCTTTTAAAGGTTATTGTGGATTTCCAGCTTCCATATGTACATCTGTTAATGATGAAGTGGTTCATGGAATTCCAACTAATAGGATTTTACTTGAAGGAGACATAATTAGCATAGATTGTGGTGCCATATTAAATGGCTATCATGGAGATGCTGCTAGAACTTTTCCAGTAGGAAAAGTATCTAGTGAAGCTACAATGCTCATTGAAATCACTAAAAACAGTTTTTTCAAGGGTGTTGAAAAAGCTTTAATCGGCAATAGATTATCAGATATATCTGCTGCGATTCAGTGTTATGCTGAAGAGCATGGATACTCTGTGGTTAGGGATTTTGTAGGTCATGGAATTGGGAAATCAATGCATGAAGATCCGGAGGTTCCTAATTATGGTACTCCAGGTAGAGGTCCTAAATTAGTTCATGGTATGGTACTTGCAATTGAACCTATGATAAATATAGGAAAGCATTATGTCAAAGTAAAGTCTAATAGATGGACGGTAGTAACAAGAGATGGCAGTTTATCTGCACATTATGAAAATACTGTTGCTATCCTAAAAAGTGGTCCTGAAATATTAACTTTGAACTAATAGAGGTGAATGGTTTGGACGAAAATACCCTTTTAGGTAAGGTTGTAAATTCTAAAGCGGGAAGAGATATGCACAGAAATTTTATTGTAGTAAGTATACTAAATAGCGAATATGTGTATATTTCTGATGGAGATTTAAGAAAGATTGAGAAACCTAAGAAAAAGAAGGTTAAACATCTGGATTTTACAGGCATTGTAGCTCAAGAAGTTAGAGATTTAATTTTATCTAAAAAAGAGGTTACTAATTCTAAAATTAAAATATTTTTGCAGTTAGCAGATATTCGTAAGGAGGTTTGATTACCTTATGTCAAAAGATGATATAATTGAAATGCAAGGTGTGGTATTAGAAACTTTGCCCAATGCAATATTTCAAGTTGAACTTGAGAGTGGGCATAAAATATTAGCTCATATTTCAGGTAAGTTAAGAATGAATTTTATAAGAATACTACCAGGCGATAAGGTTACAGTAGAATTGTCTCCATATGATCTCACTCGTGGGAGAATAACTTGGAGAGATAAATAAGGAGGGTTAGCTATGAAAGTAAGACCATCAGTTAAACCTATGTGTGAAAAATGTAAAGTTATTAAAAGAAAAGGAAGAGTAATGGTTATCTGTGAAAATCCTAAGCATAAACAAAAACAGGGTTAATAGGTTTTATTTACAAATAGGTTTAGTTAAGTATTAAATGTAAAAATTAATATATTAATAATAAATCACATTAGGTCGTTTTATAGGTTACATATGTGATAAAATTATAACAACAAGTACCTAGGAGGTGTAAACAGTAAATGGCAAGAATAGCAGGTATTGACCTACCAAGAGAAAAAAGGGTTGAAATAGGCCTAACATATATATTTGGTATTGGATTACCAAAATCACAAGGAATTCTTAAAGCAACAGGAGTAAATCCTGACACAAGAGTAAAAGATTTAACTGAAGAAGAGGTTAATGAACTCAGAACATACATCACTAAGAATTTTATAATTGAAGGTGACTTAAGAAGAAAAGTTGCATTAGATATAAAAAGATTAATGGAAGTTGGATGTTATAGAGGAATTAGACATAGAAGAGGTCTTCCAGTAAGAGGACAGAAAACTAAAACTAATGCTAGAACAAGAAAAGGCCCTAAGAAAACAATGGCGGGCAAAAAGAAATAGCAAGGAGGGAATAACATGGCTCAAAAAGTTAAAAGAAGTAGAAGAAAAAAAGAGAAGAAAAATATTGAGCACGGTTGTGCTCACATAAAGTCTACTTTTAATAATTCCATCGTTACACTTACAGATGTAGCTGGAAATGCTTTATCTTGGTCTAGTGCCGGTGGTTTAGGTTTTAGAGGATCAAGAAAGAGTACTCCATTTGCAGCTCAAATGGCAGCAGAAGCTGCTACAAAAGCAGCTATGGAGCACGGTTTAAAGAGTGTTGATGTATTCGTTAAAGGACCGGGAGCAGGTAGAGAAGCGGCTATTAGATCACTTCAAGCGGCTGGATTAGAAATTACATTAATCAAAGACGTTACTCCAATTCCACATAACGGATGTAGACCACCAAAAAGAAGAAGAGTATAGTAATTAAGATTATAATAAACAAACGTATAGTAAACAGGAGGTGTAATTTGAATGGCAAGATATACTGGAGCTACTTGTAGGCTTTGCAGAAGAGAAGGTATGAAGCTAAACCTTAAGGGTGATAGATGCTTCACAGATAAATGTGCATTTTCAAGAAGAGGCTATGCACCGGGACAACACGGACAGAGTAAAAAGAAAATGTCAAACTACGGATTACAATTAAGAGAAAAACAAAAAGCTAAGAGAATTTATGGAATACTTGAAAGTCAATTTAGAAGATACTATGATAAAGCTGACAAGTTAAGAGGAATAACAGGTGAAAACCTATTAAGACTTCTAGAAGTGAGACTTGATAACGTAGTTTATAGATTAGGTTACGGAAATTCAAGACAAGAAGCTAGGCAACTAGTAACTCACGGACATTTCTTAGTTGATGGTAAAAAGGTAGATATTCCTTCTTACAGTTTAGTTGCAAATCAAGTAATATCTGCATGTCCAAAAAGCAGAGCTACTGAGAAGTTTAAGGTTTTCGCTGAAAATCCTAAAACTTTACCGAATTGGTTAGCATCTAACGTAGAGAAATTCGAAGGAACAGTTATTGCACTACCAACTAGAGAAGATATAGATGTTCCTGTTAACGAGACGTTAATCGTCGAGTTATACAGCAAATAGTGATTAATATAGAATCAGTTGCCCTCATAATAAGTTGCCAATTAAAAAAAAGGAGGGTTTAGTATTGTTAGAAATAGAAAAGCCAAAAATAGAATGTGTAGAAACTGCTGAAGATGATTCATATGGTAAATTCATAATTGAACCATTAGAAAGAGGTTATGGTATAACACTAGGTAATGCATTAAGAAGGATTCTTCTTTCTTCACTACCTGGAGTTGCTACAAGTGCAGTTAAAATTGATACAGTACTTCATGAATTTTCCACAGTTAAAGGTGTTAAAGAAGATGTTACAGAACTAATTCTGAACATCAAAAGCTTAGCATTAAAAATGAATGGAGAGGGTCCTAGAACTGTTTATATTGATGCTAAAGGACCTGGAGTAGTTACTGGAGCAGACATTAAAACTGATGGAGATATTGAAGTTGTTAACACAGATTTGCATATAGCAACATTAGATGATAGTGCTAAACTATATATGGAACTAACTGTTAACAAAGGTAGAGGATATGTGTCTCAGAATAAAAATAAGACAGATGAATTACCAATAGCTACTATACCAGTAGATTCAATCTATACTCCTGTTAAGAGAGTAAATTTTGCTGTAGAGAACACTCGAGTAGGCCAGATTACTGATTATGATAAATTAACTATCGAAATTTGGACTAATGGAACCATTAGACCAGATGAAGCTATTGGTTTATCAGCTAAAATACTTATCGAGCACTTTAAGTTATTTATGACATTAACAGATCATGCTGATAATGTTGAAATAATGGTTGAAAAAGAAGAAGATAAGAAAGAAAAAGTTCTTGAAATGACCATTGAAGAATTAGACCTTTCTGTTAGAAGTTATAATTGCTTAAAAAGAGCTGGAATTAATACAGTTCAAGAATTAACAGAGAGATCAATGGATGATATGATGAAGGTCAGGAATTTAGGTAAGAAATCCCTTGAAGAAGTTGAACAAAAACTTCAAGCATTAAGCTTGAACTTAAAGCTAAGCGAGGAGTAAGGAGGAAAACACATGGCAATGTATCGTAAATTAGGACGCTCAACTGATCAAAGAATTGCAATGTTTAGAAGTCTTACAACTAATTTGTTGAAGTACGGAAAAATTGAAACTACTGTTACTAGAGCAAAAGAAACTAGAAAATTTGCTGAAAGAATGATAACTCTTGGAAAAAGAGGAGATCTTCATGCTAGAAGACAGGCACTTGCATTCATTACTGAAGAAAGCGTAGTTAAAGATTTATTTGAAAATATTGCACCCAAGTATGCTGAGAGAAATGGCGGATATACTAGGATCATGAAAATGGGTCCTAGAAGAGGCGACGCAGCAGAATTGAGTATAATAGAATTAGTATAGTTTGAACAAAGGGGATTAAGTTAAATCAAACTTAGTCCCCATTTTGTTATAAATATTTATAAATGTAGGGAGTGACACTTATGGGTGAAAAAATGGTTATATGTAATAATCTTGTTTACAAATACCCTCAAAGTGAAGATGAGCAGCCTAAAGTAGCCATAGATGGATTAAATTTAGAGGTTACCAAGGGTGAATTTTTAGTTGTACTTGGTCATAATGGCTCAGGGAAATCTACCTTTGCTAAACATATAAATGCTCTATTAATACCTTCTGAAGGTGACGTATATGTAGACGGACTACGAACGTCTGAAGAAAGTAATTTATGGAACATTAGAAATGTGGCTGGTATGGTATTTCAAAACCCAGATAATCAAATTGTTGCCACTATCGTAGAAGAAGATGTAGCATTTGGTCCAGAAAATTTAGGTCTAGAGCCTAAAGAAATTAGAAAAAGAGTGGATGACTCATTAAAAAATGTTCAAATGTATGAATATAGAAAGCATGCTCCCCATTTACTTTCAGGTGGTCAAAAACAAAGGGTAGCTATTGCAGGTATCCTTGCCATGATGCCAAAGTGCATTGTGTTTGATGAACCAACGGCAATGCTTGATCCATTTGGTAGAAAAGAAGTTATTCGAACTATAAAAGAGATAAACAAAAAGTATGGTATAACAATAATTCTAATAACTCATAATATGGAAGAAGCAGTAGAAGCGGATAGAATAGTAGTTATGGATAATGGTAAAATTGTAATGAACGGAAAACCCAAAGAAATATTTAGAAATGTGTCACTTATGAAAAAAATAGGTCTAGATGTTCCACAAGTAACTGAACTGGCATATGAACTTAAACAAAATGGTATTAATATTGATTCAGATATATTAACTATAAATGAGATGGTGAATGCATTATGTCAATTAAAATAGAAAATTTAACACATATATATATGCCAAAGACTCCTTTTGAAAAAAAAGCTATAGATGATGTATCTCTAGTAATAAAACAAGGAGAATTTGTAGCACTAATTGGGCATACAGGCTCAGGAAAATCAACACTAATACAACATATAAACGGACTATTAAAACCCACATCCGGGAGTCTATTAGTAGACGACATAGATATTACAGTAAAAAAAGTGAAATTGACAAACATAAGAAAAAAAGTTGGACTAGTATTTCAATATCCTGAATATCAGCTTTTTGAAGAAACTATTGAAAAAGACATTGCTTTTGGACCACATAATTTAGGTCTAGATAATGATGAGATAAATAAAAGAGTTCAGAGAGCCATGAAAATCGTTGGACTGGACTATGAAGAATATAAGGACAAATCACCTTTTGAAATAAGTGGTGGTCAAAAGAGAAGGGTGGCAATAGCCGGGGTAGTGGCTATGGAACCAAAGATCTTAATTCTAGATGAGCCAACTGCAGGTCTTGATCCAAAAGGAAGAGATGATATTTTAAGTAAAATTGTTGAGCTCTACAAGCAGAATGATATGACTATAATATTAGTATCCCATAGTATGGAGGATGTTGCCAAAGTTGCAAATAGAATTATAGTAATGGATAGTGGAAAGTGTATCCTAGATGGAACTCCAGCGAAAATATTTAAGGAAATAGAAATATTAGAAAGTGTAGGACTTGCCGTACCGCAGGTAACATATCTAATTAGGGAACTACGCAATAAAGGATTTAATATATCTGAGGACATATTTACTATTGAAAAAGCTAAACAAGAATTGCTTAAAATATTTAAAAAGAATTAGTATAAATTTTTTGTCTAACAAGATATTTTATATAAAACAGTAATGTGTGATTCTTATAACACATTGGAGGAATTTGTATGATCAAAGATATTACAATAGGTCAATATATACCAGGGGAGTCTTTTGTACATAAATTAGATCCAAGATTAAAGATATTAATATCTCTACTATTTATTGTTGATCTATTTTTAGTTAATAATTTTACAGGCTATTTATTTATAGTTATATATATTTTAACCACAGTACTAGTAGCTAATTTGTCTTTTAAGTATATTTACAATGGATTAAAGCCAATCTTAATATTGTTACTTATTACAGCAGTATTAAACATTTTTATGACTACCGGAAAAGAATTAATCTTTAGTTGGGGAATTATAAACATTTACAAAGAAGGTTTAATAATTGCTGCGTTTATGATAATTAGATTGGTGTTTTTAATTATGGGAACATCAATACTAACACTGACAACATCACCAATAGAGTTAACTGACGGCATAGAAAGCCTTCTAAAGCCTTTTAAAAGAATAGGAGTGCCAGCTCATGAACTCGCAATGATGATGACTATTGCACTAAGGTTTATACCTACCCTCATGGATGAGACTGATAAAATCATGAAAGCCCAAATGGCAAGAGGTGCTGATTTTGAGTCTGGAAATTTGATAAGTAGGGCTAAAAGTTTAATACCTATTTTAGTACCACTGTTTATCAGCTCTTTTAGAAGAGCTGATGAACTCGCAATGGCTATGGAATCAAGATGCTATAAAGGTGGAGAAGGAAGAACTAGAATGAAACAACTAAAGATAACAGAAAAAGACTATATAGCAAGCTTTGCTTTTACGCTGCTATTTGTTATTACTATTGTAAGCAGAACATAATCTTGTTGGGCAACGAAAAGGACGTGAAGCGGTGAGAAATATAAAGCTTCTAATAGAATATGATGGAACAAACTATGCAGGATGGCAAAGACAAAAGAATGTAATGACTATTCAAGAAAAAATAGAGCGTGCTATTGAAGCGATTACGGGTGAGAAAACTCAAATTACAGGTTCTAGCAGAACAGATGCTGGGGTTCATGCGAAAGGATACACAGGTAACTTTTATACTAACAGCAAAATATCTGTGGAAAAGTTCACAGGAGCTATCAATAGTAAACTTCCAAGGGATATTGTTATATTACATTGCTATGAGGTTCCCACTGAGTTTCATTCCAGGTATAATAGTACAGGGAAGATGTATAGCTATACTATACTTAATAGGTATCAGGCGGCGGCTGTAGGCCGCAGTTATATATATCATCACAAACAGATATTAGACGTAGTGGCCATGAAAGAAGCTGCGAAGTATTTTATAGGTATACATGACTTTTCTGCATTTAAAAATTTAGGTAGTTCTGTAAAAACTTCTGTAAGAACTATCACAAGACTTGATATCGTAAAGGATGAAGATACTATAAAGATATATATTGCTGCTGATGGTTTTCTTTATAATATGGTAAGAATAATAGTGGGAGCACTAGTTCGTGTTGGTGAAGGCAAGATTAGGCCTAATGAAATTAAAAATATAATTGAATCAAAAGAGAGATCAAAGGCTGGAAAATCCGTTCCACCCGGTGGATTATGCTTAGAAGAAGTTTTTTATTAAAATAAAACTCGAATAATAGCAATATCTTGTGTAAAAACATTGACACACCCGGTAGAATGTATTATACTTATTAATGTTTGAATATATTATCGTGTAATGAGATCCACTAGCCCCGGATCTTTAGCATAGAAATAATTAATTGTTAAAAGTTCAGGGAGGGAAAATAATGAAATCAAAATCATTCATAGCAAAACCACTAGAAATAGAAAGAAAATGGTTCGTTGTTGACGTAGAAGGAAAAGTTTTAGGAAGAGCAGCAAGCCAAATAGCTTCAATATTAAGAGGAAAACATAAACCAACATTTACACCATCTGTGGATACTGGTGACTTTGTAATTGTAATAAACGCTGATAAGATCGTTTTAACTGGTAAGAAATTAGACCAAAAAATGTTAAGACATCACTCTTTTTATCCAGGTGGATTAAAAGAAGTTCCATATAGAATAGCAATGGTTAAAAAACCTGAGTTTATTTTTGAAGAGGCAGTAAGAAGAATGCTTCCAAAAGGACCATTAGGTCGTCAAACAGCTAAAAAAATGATTGTTTACAGAGGACCAGAACATAAGAACCAAGCACAGAATCCAGAAACATTAGTGCTTAAATACTAATCAGGTTAGGAGGGAGTAAATATAATGGCAAAAGTTCAATATATAGGAACAGGAAGAAGAAAGAAATCAGTTGCGAGAGTTAGACTTATACCTGGAGAAGGTAAAATTGTTATAAATAAAAGAGCTATAGAAAATTATTTCGGATTAGAAACTTTAATGCTTATAGTTAACCAACCATTAGTGTTAACTGGAACTAAAGATAAATTCGATATATTAGTTAATGTACACGGTGGCGGATATACAGGTCAAGCCGGTGCAATAAGACATGGTATTTCAAGATCACTACTAAAAGCTGACGAAACTTTAAGACCAGAGCTTAAAAAAGCAGGCTTTTTAACAAGAGATCCAAGAATGAAAGAAAGAAAGAAATACGGTCTTAAAAAAGCAAGAAAAGCATCTCAGTTCTCAAAGAGATAATATTTTTGCATATAAGAAGGAATATACACTTATTAAAAGTGTATATTCCTTTTTTTAGTTTATAGCAATTTGTAAAGCTTTATAAAATAAAAGAAAAATTATATAACATACAGTTTAATTTATAGTATTATTTATGTAAAGGATAAAATACTTATATTAAGTTTAAAAATGGAGGGATTATATGAATGTTATAAATATGGTTATAGGGCTTTTTGGAGGGCTAGGGTTGTTCCTTTATGGTATGAAGATGATGGGAGATGGGCTTGCAAATACTTCTGGTGAAAAACTTAAAAAGATATTTGAAAAAATCACATCGAGTCCCATTAAAGGAGTAGCAACAGGAGCGGCAATAACAGCTGTTATTCAAAGCAGTAGCGCGACTACAGTAATGGTAGTAGGTTTTGTTAATGCAGGCCTTATGAACTTATATCAAGCAGCAGCAGTAATTATGGGAGCTAATATTGGAACTACTGTAACTGCACAGTTAATTGCATTTAAACTTGATAATATAATACCAATATTTTTAGGGATAGGTTCACTCACAATATTATTTTCAAAAGGTAAAAAAGGCAGAGAAATAGGGAATATTATATTAGGACTTGGTATTCTTTTTTTAGGAATGGAATTAATGAAGGATGCTATGACTCCGCTAGCGGAGTCGCCAGCTTTTACAACTTTAATAATGAAACTCGAAGGAAATACTTTTTTAGGTATTTTAACTGGCGTAATGATGACTGCAGTAATTCAAAGTTCATCTGCATCCACTGGTATTTTAGTAGCATTAGCGTCTACAGGAGCATTGCCTCTGGCAGTAGCAGTTCCAATTTTATTTGGTAATAATATAGGTACATGTATAACAGCTTTATTATCAAGTATAGGAACCTCTAAAACTGCAAAGAAAGCAGCATTAATACATCTCTTCTTTAACATATTTGGTACCTTGATTTTTATCCCATTAATAAATCCACTAATAAGCCTTGTACAAGGTATATCGCCAGATGGAGCTATAGATATAAAAAGACAAATTGCAAATGCCCATACTATATTTAACATAACAAATACAATAATTATGGTGCCATTTATAAAATACCTTGTAGCACTTGTTAATAAGATAATTCCTGGAGAAGACGAAGTTGTAATAATGGGTGTTAAGTATATAGATGACAGATTACTGGAGACACCTGTTATTGCAGTTGGTCAAACTACAAAAGAGGTTGTTAGAATGGCAAACCTCGCAAAAGAAAATGTACAACTTGCAATGTCATGTTTTATTAACAATAATGAAAGTAGTGTAAAAACTGTTTATGAAAATGAGAAATTAATAAATTTACTTGAAGATGAAATTACATCATATTTAGTAAAGCTCTCATCAACAGAATTATCGAAGCAACAAACTAAAATAGTAACATCCATGTTCAATGTTGTAAATGATATAGAACGTATTGGTGATCATGCTGAAAATTTGGCAGATATAACTAGTGAAAAGATTCAAAAGAATTTAGAATTTTCGAGAGATGCTTTACATGAGTTAGATGGAATGTATAAATACATAGTACATGCTTTAGAGATTAGTATTGAGAGTTTTGAAAATAGTGATATTATGAAAGCTGAATCTATAATGGTAATAGAAAAGAGAATTGATAGCTTAGAAAAGGAACTAAGGTTATCCCACATAAGAAGATTAAATAATGGGATTTGTGGGGCTACAGTTGGGACGATGTTTTTAGATATGATTAGTAATTTTGAGAGAATAGGAGATCATGCTACAAATATTGCAGAAGTAGTAATAAAAAAATAAGAATAAAAAAGTTGAGCAACTACTTAAACTGGTACCTATAGACTAGACACTGAAAAAAAAGTGTTTAGCTTATAGGTATTTTTTTGATCCTAAGAGGAATAGAAATAATACTAAATATGCTACTTGGTGAATAAAATTAACACATATGAATAAATAAAAGGGTGGGTGCATTGAAATATAGAAACAATAAATTAATAGCTATTATAATAGTAATCATAGTAGCAATGGTGAGCTTTATAGGAGCAAATTTAAGCATTGTCAAAGAAGCTATGAATAATGAGAAATTACAAATAGGTAGTAAAAAAATACTCATTGATCCAGGTCATGGTGGAATGGATGGGGGAACAAGTTCTAAAAATGGTACAGTAGAAAAAAACATTAATTTAAGCATAGCAATAAAGCTTAAAGAGAGTTTGCAAAAATTAGGCTATGAAGTAGTTATGACAAGAGAGGAAGACACAGGACTTTATTCAACAAGTGGAACTATAAGACAAAGGTACACTGAAGATTTGAAAAAAAGATGTGATTTAAAGGAATCTAGTAATTGTGATATGTTTATTAGTATTCATTTAAATTATTTCACCCAGAGTATATATTCTGGAGCACAAGTATGGTACTCGAATTATAGTGATAGTGGAACACTTGCCAGTATTATTCAGAAAAATCTTAGGATGGATTTAGACCCTAGTAATAAAAGAGTACAAAAGCCTGCTAAAGATGCCTATAAGATATTAAGGGAAAATGATATTATGCCAAGTGTTATTGTAGAATGTGGATTTTTATCAAACTATGAAGAAGAACTAAAGTTAAAGTCTATTGAATATCAAGAAAAAATTGCAGACTCTATTAGCAAATCTATAGGGGAATATTTTAATAGTCCGTCTAAGCAGTAACTAGATAAACTGAAATATAAGCAGAAAAGACATATTATTCTAAAAATATGTCTTTTATGTTGTAATTGGACTTAAGAAATAGTACCAATTTATATAGAATCATCAATCGTAGGCTACAGAACAGTCTTTATCTATAAAAATCCACCAGGTAGGGCCAGGCATTAGAGAAACCGCCCTTCCCTTTTCATCGCTAATTTTTATTGGAGAATCCTTTTCCCTGTTCCATTTAATATCTTGAGTCATTCCATTGCAAAACAATAATCCAGTGCCGTAATTTTCGGATGAAGTTAAGGTTTCCTCGTTCGTGATGGTACCATGAATAAATTGTACAACAACATTAGAAAGCTTTACAGGGGAATCAGTGTCTTTGTCAATACTAAGGCCTCTATAATGATAGTATTCTCCATTTTGATATAAAAAATTTGAGGATGAAACTTCATTAAAAGTTATAAAAATATTTGTTGCGTTCCTACCTTTAATGTTAGCTATTGCAATATTATCAGAAAAATTAAATTTTGGTAGGTATGAATTAGAATATTCTTTTAGGGTAACTTCTCCACTAATATTTTTAGCTGATGCCTGGCTAAATATAGCCTTGTAAGTTATACCAGAAGACTTACTAAGGAACTCAAGAACAACATCTGCACTACTAAGTCCTATAAGTGGACCACCCTCATTAGTATTAATATAAGTTGCAATTTTTGCGGATTTTTCAGAATACAAATTATATATTCTTTCACCAGTATATTTCGATATAGTTATTTCATCATTTACATATACATAAGAAATATGTGTAATAATCCTATAGATAAATATTGATAGGATTAATATCAAAATTGTACTTAAAAGATATATAACCATAGAAAAATGTTTCTGCATCATAAGGGACCCCCTTATTATTTATATATACTATTTTAATAATCTTATATAGAAAATATAACCACAAACATGAAAACATTATTGATTTTATTCCAAATAGTATTAAATGTAAGGATACGCTATATAGGGGGAGCTAAATCCTCTATAACACCAAATAAAGAACTAAATGCTAATAATACAATCATTGAAATGGACTAGTCCACATGGTATCATAATCATGATAGTGGATTAGTCCATTAATCCAATATACTTTCGGAGGGGTTTTTATGAACATCGAAATAGACAAAAAAAATGGAGTACCACTTTATATTCAAGTTAAAAAACAGATTATGGATGAAATAAAAAAAGGATCTCTCAAGGTTGGAACAAAAATGCCAACAGAAAGAGAATTGTCTCAGAGAATAAAAGTAAGCAGAAATACTATAAGCACTGCATATAATGACTTGGAGCAAGATGGGGCATTGAAATCCTATCAAGGGAAGGGAACTTTTGTAGTTGAAGAAGCTATATCTTGGGAGAGCCAAAATATTAAAAATAAGATAATAAAATTCGTAGACCTTGGACTCGAGGAAGCTCTGGAAATTGGAATGAAACCAGAAGAATTTTTAGATATAGTAAATCAAAGGGTAAATGAAAAAAAACAGATAATGGATAAGATTATAGCAGTATACGTAGAGTGCAATGTAGAACAAGCTAAAATGTTTAGTAGTCAACTTAGTAAAAATAGTAATATGAATGTAACGAATTTAACTATAAGTGAGTTAGAAAAGATGGACAAGGACACAAAGGAAAAGATTGAAAGTGCTGAGTTTATAATAACCACCTTTAATCATATTAATGAAGTCACAAATTTAACTATTGGGCTTAATAAGGAGATTCTAGGAGTTGCTATAACTCCAAATTTAGAACCAATAGTTAAGATTGCTAGATATGGTATAAATACAAAGTTTGCGTTTATATGTATCTCTCAAGAATTTATGTTCAAAATAAGAGGAGCTTTAGAAAAGGCTGGATTATCGGAAGTTGATATAACATACTCCAATACTACTGATAATAATGAGCTTTTGGATATAATGCAAAAATCAGATGTTATGATAGTATCCCCAGGTAGATACAAAGATGTTAAAAATGCAAATTTCAGCAATAAGGAAATAATCGAATTTTTATATAGTCTAGATGATGGCTCAGTAAAAGCGCTTAGATCAAAGATTATTGAAATAAAGTTCAAAAAATAATGTGATAAAAAATTATTTAGGAGGCTTTTAAAAATGGAAAAAAAGACTTTAGTTCTAGGAGTAATTGGGTCAGACTGTCATGCTGTTGGTAATAAAATTTTAGATTATGCACTAACAGAAGCTGGGTTTAATGTTATTAACATAGGAGTACTTTCTCCACAAGAAGATTTTATAAATGCAGCGGTTGAAACCAATGCAGATGTAATAATAGTATCTTCCCTATATGGACATGGAGAAATCGATTGCAGAGGCATGAGAGAAAAATGTGATGAAGCTGGTTTAAATGGCATATTGCTATTTGTAGGTGGAAACATAGTTGTAGGAAAACAAAATTGGGCTGACGTTCACAGTAGATTTACGGCTATGGGATTTAATAAGGTATATCCACCAGGAACATCACTTGAAACAACCATACAGGACTTAAAAGAAGCATTAGGCCTATTATAAAATAGGTAGGCCTATTATAAAATAGGTAGGCCTATTCTAGAATTGGTAGGACTATTATAAAATCAATAGGAGTGATATAAGTGGATGCATATTTACTTGTAGATTTTGGGAGCACATACACTAAACTAACTGTTGTAGATATAGAAAAAGAAGAAATAATTGCTACAGCTAAGGACATAACCACCATTGAAGATAATATAATGATAGGCTATGACAAAGCTTATGTAAAAATAGAACAAATAATAAAAGAAAAAAATGTGAATTTTATTAATAAGTTAGCATGCTCATCAGCTGCAGGAGGTCTTAAAATGATAGCTATTGGCCTGGTGCCAGATTTAACTGCAGAAGCTGCCAAAAGAGCAGCCCTTGGAGCTGGAGCTAGGGTATTAAAAGTATATAGCTATGAATTAACACTTACTGAAATTGAAGAAATCAAAAATTCAGACTTAGATATAATATTACTTGCAGGTGGAACTGATGGTGGTAACAAACAATGCATAGTGCATAATGCAAAAATGTTAGCTGACAATGAAGTTAAGTTACCAATAGTAGTAGCTGGAAATAAAGTAGCAAGCGATGACATAAGAGAAATATTCACAAAGGCAAAAATGTATTTTACTATTACGAGTAATGTAATGCCACAGTTAAGTAAACTAAATGTAGAGCCTGCTAGAGAAGAAATTAGAAAAGTGTTTATGGATAAAATAGTTGATGCTAAGGGACTCAGCAATGCAGAAGATTTAGTAAAAGGTATTTTAATGCCAACACCCGCAGCAGTACTCAAGGCTGCAAGGATACTAAGTGAAGGCAGTGATGAAGAAAGCGGTCTAGGAGATTTAATAGTTATAGATATTGGTGGAGCAACCACTGATGTACATTCTATAGCCGAGGGAGAACCTACAAAGGCAGGGGTTACCACACGTGGTCTAGAGGAACCATTTGCTAAAAGGACTGTTGAAGGGGACCTTGGTATGAGATATTCTGCAGTTTCACTAAGAGAAGCCGCTGGTAGTAGGAAAATGAGAAAGTATCTTGGGGACACGGAACGAAAAATTGATATTGATGCAAATTGTAAATATAGAATAGAACATATAAAGATGGTTCCGGAAACTGTGGAAGAAATAGATTTTGATGAGGCTATGGCAAAAGTAGCCACAGAGATATCTATGGAAAGACATGTTGGTACTATTGAAAGCACACACACACCTATGGGTGCTATGTATACTCAAATAGGAAAAGATCTTATGGAAGTAAAATATATGATAGGTACAGGTGGAGTGTTAATACATAGCGATAATCCACAAGACATTTTGAAAGCAGGAGCTTTTAGTGCAGAGAATCCAATGTTTTTAAAGCCGCGTAATGCAGCATATTTGCTTGATAAAACTTACATATTATCGGCTATGGGGTTATTGTCGGAGGATTATCCAGATAAAGCTGTTAGAATTATGAAAAAATATTTAGTGCAAGTATAATTATTAGGAGGAATTTTAGTGGAATTAAGGAATAAAAAATGGACCAATGAAGAGTTCTTTGAGATTAGAAAAGAAGTATTAAACCAATGGACAACGGGTAGCGAAGTTGATTTAGAAGAAGCTATTGCATACAACAAGAAAATTCCTGATCACAAAAACTTCGCCAAAAAATTAGTTAAAGCTAAAGAAGAAGGTATAACCCTTGCACAACCAAGAGCAGGTGTTGCATTAATTGACAAGCATATCGAACTTCTAAACTTTTTAGAAACAGAAGGTGGAGCAGATTTATTACCAACAACAATAGATAGTTATACAAGACAAAATAGATATGATGAATGTGAAATAGGAATAAAGGAAAGTATAAGTGAAGGAAGATCTCTACTAAACGGATTTCCAGCAGTTAACCATGGAGTTAAAGGCTGTAGACGAGTTTTTGAAGCAGTAAATTCTCCATTAGAAGCAAGACACGGTACTCCCGATGCAAGACTACTCGCTGAAATAACCCATGCTTCAGGTTGGACTTCAAATGAAGGTGGCGGGATTTCTTACAATATTCCTTATGCTAAAAATGCAAGTTTAAAAAAATCAGTGTTAGATTGGCAATATTGTGATAGACTTGTTGGCTTTTACGAAGAACAAGGAATATCAATAAACAGAGAACCTTTTGGACCATTAACAGGAACCTTAGTTCCACCTAGTACATCAAATGCAATTGCAATAATTGAAGCATTACTTGCTGCAGAGCAAGGAGTTAAAAATATTACAGTTGGATATGGTCAGTGTGGAAATTTAATACAAGATGTAGCAGCTATAAGAGCACTAGAAGAACAATGCGATGAATATTTAAAAGCTAATGGATACAAAGATGTATTTTTAACAACAGTGTTACATCAATGGATGGGAGGTTTTCCTGAAAATGAAGCAAAAGCTTTTGGGGTTATAGCTACAGGAGCTGTAGCCGCAGCACTTGCAGGGGCAACAAAAGTAATAGTTAAAACTCCTCATGAAGCTATAGGAATTCCTACTAAAGAGGCTAATGCTATGGGTATAAGGACTACAAAGATGACTTTAAACCTATTAAGAGGTCAAACATTGCCTATGTCTCAAGAGCTAAAGATAGAGATGGAAGTAATAAAAGCTGAAACAAAATGTATGCTAGACAAGGTGCATGAAATTGGAAAAGGAGACATGGCTATAGGAGCAGTTAAAGGCTTTGAAATGGGAGTTATTGATGTGCCATTTGCACCAAGTAAATATAATGCTGGTAAAATGATGCCTGCAAGAGATAATAATGGAGCGGTAAGATATCTAAAATTTGGGAATCTTCCATTTACACAGGAATTAATAAATTTTAATATGAAAAAACTTGAAGATAGAGCGAAATTCGAAAATAGAGAAGTAAGTTTCCAAATGACTATAGATGATATATTTGCAGTAGGAAAAGGCGTACTTATAGGAAGACCAGAAAAAAAATAAGTACTTTTAAATTACATTAAAAAATTATAGAAGGATAGGTGTATATTATGAAAATTATTGATGTATTATGTTCAACAGGAAGAACTGGATTTTATTTTGATGACCAAAGAGCTATAAAAAGTGGTGCAGAACATGATGGCTTTGCATATGTAGGTAAACCAGCAACAGAAGGGTTTACATCCATTAGACAAGCGGGCGAATCAATATCAGTAATGATTATACTAGAAGATGGTCAAGTAGCTTATGGAGATTGTGCAGCAGTACAATATTCTGGAGCGGGTGGACGCGATCCATTATTCCTTGCAAAAGATTTTATACCAATTATAGAAAAGGAAATAGTACCAAAATTAATAGGTAGAGAACTCACAAGCTTTAAGGAAATGGCAGAAGAGTTTGACCACATGTTAGTTAATGGAAAAAGACTTCATACAGCAATGAGATACGGAATAACTCAAGCTATCCTTGATGCTGTAGCAAAAGCTAAAAAAGTAACTATGGCAGAAGTTGTACGCGATGAATACAAAACTGGAGTAGACATTAAGAGAATTCCAATTTTCACACAATCAGGTGATGATAGATACAATAGTGCGGATAAAATGATAATAAAAGGTGTAGACGTAATGCCTCATGCACTAATAAACAACGTAGAAGAGAAATTAGGACTTAAGGGTGAAAAGCTACTTGCTTATGTGGAGTGGTTAAGCGCTAGAGTAATAAAATTAAGAACTAATGAAGATTATAATCCAATATTCCACATAGATGTATATGGAACAATCGGACTTGCGTTTAACAATGACACAAAAGCTATGGCGGATTATATAGCAACACTTGAAGAAGCAGCAAAGCCATTCAAATTAAGAATTGAAGGACCAATGGACGTTGAGCATAGAGAAAAACAAGTTGATGCACTAGCTGCATTAACAGCAGAACTTGATAATAGAAAAATAAATGTAGAACTCGTTGCAGATGAATGGTGTAATACTTATGATGACGTAGTATTATTTGCGGATAAAAAATCAGGCCATATGCTTCAGATAAAATCTCCAGACTTAGGTGGAGTTAACAATATAATTGAATCAGTATTATATTGTAAAAAACTAAAAGTTGGAGCATACGTTGGTGGAACATGTAATGAAACTAACAGATCAGCAGAAATTTGTACAAATATAGCTATGGCTTGCGGAGCAGACCAATGTTTAGCAAAACCAGGTATGGGTGTAGATGAAGGATACATGATAGTTAATAACGAAATGAATAGAGTTGTAGCCCTAGTTAATAGAAAAAAATAAGTTTAATAATTAATTGGGAAGGTTGTTTTTGCAGGCGGTTTATATAAACTGCCTTTTCCCATATTAATATTGCAGCTTCAAAGAAGATGATTAAAAGGAGAATATAAAATGAAGGAAATAAATGTAGCTGAAATAACAAAAACTATAAGTAAATTATGCATAGATGCTAATTACTATCTTTCAGATGATATAAGAAATCAATTGAAAAAGGCTAGAGAAAAAGAAACTTGGGATATAGCTAAAGGCATTTTAGATAAGATTTTAATAAATGCGGATATAGCAAAAAATGAAAAAATGCCAATGTGTCAAGATACAGGCATGACGTGTGTATTCATAGAGCTTGGCCAAGAGGTTCATATAGTAGGTGGCGACCTTTATGGAGCTATTAATAGTGGAGTAGCGCAGGGGTATGAAGAGGGTTTTTTAAGAAAGTCAGTAGTTAATGACCCAATTAACAGAGTAAATACAAAAGATAACACCCCCGCAGTTATATATTATGATATAGTGCCAGGAGATAAATTAAAAATAACTGTAGCTCCAAAGGGATTTGGTTCAGAAAATATGAGTCAGATTAAAATGTTAAAACCTTCAGATGGAATTGAAGGGGTTAAGGAATTTATCTTAAAAGTAGTAAAAGAAGCTGGACCTAACCCATGCCCACCAATAGTTGTAGGAGTAGGGATAGGTGGAACTTTTGATAAGGCTGCGAATCTCGCTAAAAAGGCAGCAGTTAGATCAACACAGGAGATAAACGCAAGTCCATACTATGCAGCGCTTGAAAAAGAGCTTACAGAGGAAATAAATAAGTTAGGTATAGGACCTCAAGGGTTCGGTGGAAAAACAACTGCTTTAGCTGTTAATATTGAAACGTATCCAACTCATATAGCTGGTCTTCCAGTTGCAGTAAATATAAACTGCCATGCTGCAAGACATGCAAGTGCAGAGTTATAACAGCATCGAAGAAGAAGATGATGGATAATAAGGATATGGAGGGGATAATGTTATGGAAAAAAGAATAACGACACCACTTACAAAAGATGTGGTTAGTGGCTTAAAAGCTGGAGATAGTGTGTTATTATCTGGTGTTATATATACTGCAAGAGATGCAGCTCATAAAAGACTAGTAGAACTTCTAGATAAGGGAGAGAAGCTTCCTATAGATGTTAAAGATGCAGTTATATATTATGTGGGACCAACTCCAGCAAAACCTGGAAACGTACTTGGTTCAGCAGGACCAACTACAAGCTATAGAATGGATGCTTATGCGCCAAAGCTTTTAGAAAAGGGTTTAAAAGGAATGATAGGTAAGGGACTCAGGTCACAAGAGGTTGTAGATTCCATGATTAAAAATGGAGCTGTGTATTTCGCTGCAATTGGGGGAGCAGGGGCTCTAATAGGTAAATGTGTAAAAAAAGCAGAAATAGTAACTTATGAGGACTTAGGGTCTGAGGCTATAAGACGACTTGAAGTCGAGGATTTACCTATAGTTGTTGTAATAGATAGTGAAGGCAACAATTTATATGAACAAGGACAAAATGCTTATTTAGAAAGTGTAAAATAAACCTAAGTTTAGTGTGAGGTGATACCATGGAAATCAATAAACCATCCAAAGCGGGAACAATGGAATCAAATGATATATATGTAATGCTTATGCCAAACCCAAAGGGCGGTATTGAAATAAATCTTCAAAGTATTGTTATGAAACAATTTGGAGAAGAAATAGAAAAAGTAATACTAGATACTTTTAAGGAATTACAAGTAGAAAATGTTATAGTAAACGCTCAAGATAAAGGTGCATTAAACTATACAATAAAAGCTAGAATAGAAACTGCTACAAAAAGAGCTGCTGAGTAGGAGGTGATTTGTATGAAAAGGTTGAGAAGAACTATGCTTTTTATGCCTGGGAATAATCCAGGCATGCTTCAGAGTGCAGGAATTTTAGGTGCAGACTCAATTATATTAGATTTAGAGGATGCTGTTAGTCTAACGGAAAAAGACAGTGCTAGAATTTTGGTAAGAGAAGCAATAAAAAATTTAGATTATAGTAATGTAGAACTCGTAGTGAGAGTAAATCCAATTACTACTGAATTTGCACTAAAGGATATCGATGTAATTGCAAGAGTTAAACCAGATGCACTCATGATTCCAAAAGCTACAGAAGAAGAACTTAAAACTATAGATGAAATGCTTATAAACATAGAAAAGGAAGAAGGCTTTGATGCGGGAAGTATAAAATTAATTCCCATAGTAGAAACGGCTTATGGCCTTCAAAATGTTTATAATATAATAAAATCTTGTGATAGAATAGTTGCTGTTTTACTTGGAGGAGAAGATTTAACTTCAGATTTAGGTATAAAAAGAACAAAAGAAGGAGAAGAAATTTTCTATGCAAGAAATCAAGTAGCAATTGCTTGTAGGACAATGAAGGTGGATTCTATAGATACTCCATTTACAGATACCAATGATTTTGAAGGCTTAGAGAAGGACACAAGGAAAGCTAAAAGTTTAGGTTTTACAGGAAAAGCTGCAATAAGTCCAAAACATATTGACACCATTCATTCTGTATTTGCTCCAAGCTTTGATGAAATAAAACATGCCGAAAGAGTCCTAACGGCTATGGAAGAAGCAGAAAAAGAAGGTAAAGGAGTATTTTCCTTAGACGGAAAAATGATAGATGCTCCAATAATAAATAGAGCTAAAAACACAGTAGAACTAGCAAAGCTTTTAAGTCTTACATAAAAAGATAGTTAAAAGCTTTTCAAAAGGCTACTTTAGTGAATTAATTAATTGAGGTGATAATAATGAAGAATATATTAGGGAGGGAAATACCTGAGTATATAGAAGGCTATGGAAAAGTAACCCCTTTTGAAGGTGCATTTAAACATGCCGGCGTTAAAACAAAAAAAGAAGTAAAAGTAAACTCAGTAACTCCGAATGAGGAAAAAGTTTTAAAAAGTATAGAGGAAGTAATAGACAAGGTAGGCATTACGGATGGAATGACTATTTCTTTTCACCATCATTTAAGAAATGGGGATTACGTACTAAACACAGTTATGGGTGCCATTGCAAGTAGAGGTATAAAGAATATTACTGTTGCTATGAGTTCTATTTTTCCAAATCATGCACCTTTAATTGAGCACATAAAAAATGGTGTAGTGACTAAGATAGTGACTAACTATATGTCAGGTCCTGTGGCACAAGAAATTTCCAGAGGAATATTAAAAAACCCAGTGATAATGCATACCCATGGTGGACGTGCTAGAGCAATAGAAAGTGGAGACTTACATATAGATGTAGCTTTTATTGCAGCACCTACAGCTGACACCTATGGAAACATTAATGGATTATATGGTAAATCAGCTTGCGGAGCGTTAGGCTATGCAGTATCAGACGCCGAGTGTGCAGATAGGGTAGTGGCAATAACCGATAATTTGGTACCTTATCCAGCTTGTCCTATAGAAATTAGTCAAATATATGTAGATTATGTTTTAAAGGTAGATTCTATTGGCGATCCAGGTGGAATAGTATCTGGAACAACACAAATTACAAATGATCCTGTAGGACTTAAAATAGCTAAAATGGCTTCGGATGTTATGGTGGCAACAGGTCTTGTTAAAGACGAAATGTCCTTTCAAACAGGTGCAGGTGGAATTTCCCTGGCTGTAGCTGCGCAGCTAAGAAAATATATGAAGCAACATGGTATAGTTGGAAGTTTTGCCTCAGGTGGAATAACTGGATATATTGTAGATATGTTTAAAGAAGGGTTATTTAGATCCTTATTTGATGTACAGTGTTTTGATTTACAAGCAGTGCAGTCCTATGTTAGTACACATAAACATCAAAGAATGTCTGCATCTATGTACGGAAATCCAGATAACAAAGGCGCGGTTGTAAACAACCTAGACATAGTTATCTTAGGTGCTACTGAAATAGACACAAATTTCAATGTTAATGTAACCACTGGCTCAGATGGTGCCATCATGGGTGGATCTGGAGGACATAGTGATACAGCAGCAGGAGCTAAGCTTACAATAATTGTTACACAATTAATGAAAGCAAGACTTCCAATAATAAAGGATAGTGTAACTACAATAACAACTCCAGGAGAGTGCATTGATGTTATAGTTACGGAAAGAGGGATAGCCGTTAATCCAAAGAGATTAGATATAATTGAAAAATTAAAGAAAACCAATCTTCCAATAATGACTATTGAGGAGTTAAAAACAATAGCTGAAAAAATGACAGGTAAACCAAAGGCAATTGAGCTATCAGACCAAATAGTTGCAGTTATAGAATATAGAGATGGGTCTGTAATTGATGTGGTTAGAAAATCTTTATAATGCATAAAATAAAGCTGAAAATTATAATTTTCAGCTTTATTTTATTTAAATGCGTCTTATTACCTGCAAAAATATTGCAATTGTAAAACAATATATATTGGCTTTTGCAGGGCGATAAATATATAATAGATAGTAAGTTAGAAGCTTTCATAAGGGGGTATTTGTATGTACGGATTTAACACACAGCAAATCAATCTAAAGGATGAAAATGAAGTGAAACAAGTAAGTGACTTTTTGCAAACATTTCAACTGAAACTTGATGATAACGTGGATTATACTATAGTAATTAGGCAAAATGAAGAAATTAAAGCCACTTGTTCTAAGGCTAAAAATGTGTTTAAATGCTTTGCAGTGTCAGATGATTTAAGAGGAACCGGTGTGTCCGCTACACTTATGGGAGCAGTATCAGATAAGCTTTTTGAGGAAGGGATTTATCATAGTTTTATATTTACTAAGGTAGGAAACATAGATATATTCCTATCTCTTGGGTACAAACTTATATATAAAATAGAAAATGTAGCTCTCCTTGAAAGTGGAATATATGATATAAAAGAATATTTGGAGAAGATACAAAGAAAATATAATATAGATACCACAACTAAGAAATCAGCAATAGTAATGAATTGTAACCCCTTCACTTTAGGGCATAGATATTTGATTGAAGAGGCTGCAAGGCAAAGTAAAGAGGTACTAGTATTTATAGTTGAAGAAGATAAATCCTCATTCCCCTTTATTTATAGATATAAGATGGTTAAAGAAGGCGTTTCCCATTTGAATAATGTTAAAGTTATTAAAGGCGGAGAATACATTATTTCTGAGGCTACCTTCCCAACCTATTTTTTAAGAAAAAAAGATGAAATATTAAAGGCCTATACAACCCTGGATGCATCAATATTCGGAAGATATTTTTGTGAAACTCTAAATATAACTAAAAGATTTATAGGGGAAGAACCATATTGTGAGGTTACAAATGCTTATAATGATGCTTTAAAGGCAATTCTTCCTACCTATGGAGTAGAAGTTATAGAGGTAAAAAGAAAGGCTTATATGGATGATATTATAAGTGCTTCAAAGGTTAGAAAATTAATTGTGGAAGGTAAAATAGCAGATATTCAGCATATAGTTCCTAGATCAACCTGGGAATTTTTAAATACTGTGGTAGGAAAGGAGATAATGGAGCGGATCAAGTTAAATGATTCCGCCCATTAAAATAATATGTATACAGCAGAAGATATATTGCTTGGGAGAGAAAGAAGAATTGAATATCAAGAAAAACTAGTTGAAAAATATAAAATGCCAATATTGGTTATAAGGGTGAACTATCCCGGTATAAACAAAGATAATCATTTTTCACAAGAAATAACTGTGATTATGGAGCAAATAATTTGTGAAATATTTTCTTATTCGATTCATTATAAAATAATGACCACAACTGCAGAAGGCCCCATTGTTATTATGTGTATAAACAAAAGTGCAAGAGATATTAAATTAATGGCGCTTGATATAGAAGACAAGCATCTATTAGGAAGATGTGTAGACCTAGATGTATATGATGAAAAGGGGAAAAGTATTAGTAGAGGGGATTTCGGATTGGGTATGAGGAAATGCTATATTTGTGATGACATAGCTCATAATTGTGTAAGAAGTAAAAAGCATAGTAAAGAAGAAGTTGAAGGATTTATTAAAAGTAAATTTGCAGAATATATGGAGAAGCTTCATAGTAAGTAAATGAATAAGTTCTACGGAAAATCAATATTTAATATCCACGGAGGCTCCGCAGGTGATAATTTAATACTTAATAACAAGTGTACATGATTTTTGTGGATAAACTAGTTTTGAAATTTGAATTGTGGATAACTTTAGGAAAAGTAATTAATATAATGTGGTTATTTTATAAAAGTGCCTCCAGGTACCTTAATCCAGCTCTAAACATTTACTTCACCTCTTCTTTAAGGGCATTTGTATTATTTTTGGATATGCTATAAGCAAATTCTTTTGTTAACGGATAAATTTTATATACATTTACTTTAGTAGGAAAATTTATAGAATCTCTTTTTTTAATGTCAATGTGGAATTGCATATCTCTTGATTCTTTTAATATCTATTTATACTTATTATATAAAAAGGGGATAGTTATAAGTATTAAAGGTATCAATATATAAACTAGAATTTTACGCATATTACATCCCTTATTATTGATATCAGTATCATAGTATGAAAGATTTAAATTTATGACACATAAAATAAGCTACTGATTTATCCAACGCGTTCCGTTATGGAGTGCAAAATTAGTTAATACACGTTAAATATCATGTGGTTTAATATAAAAATCACATGATATTTTTTTATTAGTATTAATAGATTACAACTGTTTTTATATTAAATCACAATTAAAAAACATGGTTTAATCTCGGCGATTTATGGTTATAAGATATGAGAATACTATGAAGGGTTTATATGTAAAGATGATATTATACAAAAATTATAAAAATTGCATTATCGTTTCAAATATTTGAAATTATAGTATAATTAAACTATAGTTTACTAAACAATTATATTTTGTAATAAATTAATTATTAACAGGAGGGATAGGATTTTGGGCAATAAAAAATCATTGATATTGATTTCGCTATTAACTTTAATTTTCATGTTTACATCTTGTTCTAATAGTCAAATAAGATTTAGTACAAATGAAGGCCAATTCTCCAAATCAACTGAGGATATAACAGTAGGATTTACTATTAAATCTAGCAAAGGCTTTTATTCTTACCTTGATTTTGAGTTAACAGATGGAAAAGTTGATTGGGAAATTATAAACCCCAAAAATGAACCAGTTTTTAAAGGTTACGTGATTTATGAAAACGGAAAGGTATATAGAGAATTAACCTATCCATCCAATTTTTTAGATGGAAAATTAAATAACAAAGAAGAAGTAAAAAGTGAAACGGATGTGAAAGGGAATACAATTAACATTTCAGATTTTAGTTACCTTCAATTCGAAGCAGGTAGTATATCTGGTGAATACAAACTTTATTTAAAGCCTTCAAAAGCAGAAGGAAGTTATAAAGTGCAATGGAGTGACAAACTTCCACGAAAATGACGCATTTATATTGGCTTTCATAACTTCACAATTTTCAAACAATATTGAGCGCTAGCGAGTTTGCACATTTTAGTATCGTCTAGTCTTTAGCCGGATAAGAAAAGTATATATTACGTAAATAGCATTCGAACGAGCTTTAGTAAGTCTTAACTAATTTTAATGAAAGATACGTGAAGAAAAGTACATGTTTGAGCGAAGCGAGTTTGTACTTTTTAGTATCTTCCAGTAAAATTAGTTTAGACTTACTTAGCGATGTGAGATGATATTGTAGTAATATATACTTTTCTCTTGTCACTATTAATATTTTGAAACGTATATAAGGTAGAAATACAATGCATCCAGAGGAGGAATAAAAGTGGGGGACGATTCAAATTTAATCCAAAGCATATTAGACGGAAATGTTGATAGTTTTAATATATTAGTTAATAAATACGAAAGGATAGTCTTAAGATTTATCTATAACATGATAAAGGATAAAGAAGCGTCAGAGGATATAACTCAAGAGGTTTTCATTACAATTTACAATAAACTTTATCTTTATGATAAAACCCATAAATTTTTAAATTGGGTGCTGCAAATTTCTAAAAATAAATGTATTGATTATATACGGAAATATAAAAGAGTGTATGAATCAAACATAGAAGATATACCAAACATTATATCGAAAGAAATGTCACCAGAACAGACAGCTGAATTTAAGGAAACTAAAGAAAATGTAGAAGCTTATTTAAATAGCATAAGCGAAGTAGATAGGCAAATACTAATTATAAGATATTCGCAAAATCTTTCATTTTATGATCTATCACAAGTTTTAGAAATGACAGAATCTAATGTAAAACGGAGATACTATAGGAGTAGACAAAATTTTAAAACTTTTATATCTCAAAAGGTAAAGGGGTGTAAATAATGAATTGTAATATATTTAATAAGGAATTAGAGGACTATGTAGTAGGGAACATTTCAAATGATTTAAAAATTGCATTAGAAAAACACATGGATGGATGCGAAAGTTGCAAAAGGCTATATGAAGAAGAGGTTAAAATAGATAGAGATTTTAAGATGGTTTTATCAATAGACAGTATAGAATTTAATAGCTCTAGGGCTAGCATAATTAATTCTATAGATAAAAATAGGTATAGTAAAAAAACTTCAAATAAAATTCTATACAATTTCAAACGATACAAAAATAGATATTTATCATATGCAGTAGCTGTTATAGCTATGGTAGTATTCATTCCAATGATTCTAAAGGGCGTTATAGGAGGGAACTATAAAACAGCCACAAATAACCCCACAGCTATGTCTGATTCAAAAGCAAAAGATAGTTCTAATAGCAGTGCGAAAGTTGGTGCGGCAAGTCCAGAAAGTAGCATAGCAATGGAAAAATCTGACCAAAAGAATGTTTCACTTTCGAATGGACCACTGGAATTTAAAAGTACCATAATCACAAAACAGGATTTGCCGGACTTTGAGATGGATTGGAAAAACTCTACTGATGGGAAAAGTTCTGCGGCCATAGATACAGCAGCAGAAAAAGACGTGGATTTTGGTATACATGCAGTTTATATTAAAAATATGAAAACTAATGGAATAGTAAAGTATGAAGTTGTTAATAATGAAAGGCAGTTCACACCAAGAAATATAGAATGGTGGGATAATGAGCATTTAATAATTGTGACTGGTTTTGGATATGGAACCATAAGCTATGGCTCAGACGTATACAGTTTAGATATTAATACGGGTAAGTTTTCTACTTTATATCAGGTAAAAGATCAAAAAAATCAAATACTAGAGGTTAAAAAGGTTAAGAATGATTTAATATTTCAATTATTAATTTATGATGATGATACCTATAATGCTTTCCATAATGGAGTAGGTAAGATGACGCTTTTAGAAGTAGACAAACCAGTAGATATGCAAATTGTAAGTGAAGAGAAAAAATAAGATTCTAAATTGAAAGTATGCAATTTCTCCTACGTGCCTTGCAATGCGAAATTTCAATAGTTTCTGCTTTTCGTATTGCAAGTCACTTCGAAGAAATTGCATATTTTATTTGTAGTTCTTAGTATCTTTCAATCCTCTAAAAAGGCTACTGATTTATCAGTAGCCTTTTCTCGATGTCTTAGAAGTCTAAATGTTTCAATGGTAAGAAAAGTATATATTACGTAAACTTCATCTGAGCAAGCTCTAGTAATTCTTAACTAATTTTAATGAAAGATGCGTTAAGAAAGTGCATGTTTGAGCGAGTTTGTATTCTTTATCATATTTTACATTTAGGCTATGTTTAAGAGAGCTGTTGATATTATGACAATCTTTAAATGAATCCAATAAACGGTTACTGTTCATTAACTATTTGTCTAATTTCGGTAATTGATTTATACCAAACCCCTGCACTTTCCATTGACCGTTTTCTTTTATAAGCCCAATAACTCCTTTTGAAGTGCCTATTTTTTCAGCCTTTCCATCAGTAGTAATAAACTTCAATTTCGTTTCATAATAATATCTCACCGTATTTTTATCTTCGTAATCTTTATACACGTTTTCACCTAAAGTAAGGTCTGTAACTTGGGCGGTATAATTACCATCAGCACAGATTCTGGCAGTTGCAGTATTAAATTGATCAGCTAAAATACCTTCATATCCCTCTTTTGTAATTAAAGGTTGTATATTTTTGTCAAGTGATTGCATAATTTCAGTATATTCTCTACTAGGTTCAGCTTTTGCTTTTGGAACACCTAACCCAATTTCTCCTCCAAGCGGTGCTGTATTAAGTTTGTTAAGCTCAGCAATTTTTTTTGCATCTACTGTATAGATGTTTCTAATAAATTCTTCGGCAACTTTTTTAGCATTAGTTTCATCAGAACCACTGCATCCAACTAAAATTAACATAGTTAAAAACAAAATACTCAATAATTTTATTGCTTTTTTAATGATTAGTCCCCCTTTATTTTATATAGTTTTAGTTAATGAGATATTAGCATTATGTACTCATTCAATTATACAGAATATTAATAATAATTACAAATATTTAACATAATCATTATATAGTCCAGTTAAAGGGTGGTATTTTAAAAGCCTTATATAATAGGGAACTGTAATTAATTTAACGCTAAATGTATCTAAATTTAGACTTTATCTTGTTGTTAAAAATAATAAATTCAAACATAGGAATTACCATTGATATAAAGATCAATGCTATTTTAAATTTCATAATTTGAATAGGTTTGGATTCAGATGTTGAGCCGATAAAAACTATCACCATAAGTATATACTTAAATGATGATAGCCACTAAAATTGCTCAATTTCTGAAACAAGCTATAGAACGAAGCCGCGTTTGCACT
>Ga0209123_1000520_pt1 | contig 48758 bp, 26 predicted proteins | sample BarGraIncu00431A_FD_184500 | JGI IMG/M metagenome (GOLD analysis project Ga0209123, IMG submission 184500) | Arctic peat soil microbial communities from Barrow, Alaska, USA - Barrow Graham LP Incubations 004-31A (SPAdes) (version 2) | ecosystem: Environmental > Terrestrial > Soil > Wetlands >...
TGGGGCACCGGGTCGTTGCAATGACGGCTTGAATCACCGGTACTGGCGGACTTTGGCTTGCCCAATATCTGCAGCTTCAGGTGGAATCGAAGAAGATATTTTCAGAGGGGAAACAAACGGCTTTGGTTTGGCCCGGGCTCGTCCAACAAACGGTTCAGATCGTGGCTTCGCACGATCTAACCTTAATCGTTAGATAGTTGATTCATAGCGTATGTAACCCTTTAATAAGACACAAGTGGTGGTAGTGATGTTTGCTTGTCCGCACACAAATACAGGTCGCAAAAATCCGCAAAATAGCGTACGTGAACTTGCCCCCGAAAAACGTGCTCCTTATCGTACAGGGCCAAATGCGCCTTGGTGTCGTCGTTGGGTGCAATGTCGGGCGCATAGGTGGCAGACATTTCCGCAAAGCGCCGCTCTGTATATATAAAAAATTGACCTCTAGCCCCCGTCAATCGTGCGTGAGCAGCTACAAATTTAATAGCGACTGCAGAGCTTGCAAAGTTTAACCAACTGCTGCGCATGGCCGGGGTTGACCTGGCTCCAGCTAAAGCGCCATTCCCAATTAAAGACCGCTCACTCACTGGCTCACCGTATTTCGATCTGGTATTCAAAACCTGAGGCAGCGCCCACCGTGCTACGCCATTCAATCGGCGCGCCAGCAAAGTCGAAGGCCGTACGCTGGACCCGTATCACGGGATCACCTGGTGAAATGTTTAATGTGCTTGCGATGCTTGATTCCGCTTGTTCAACTCGCAGCACTTCAGTAGCGGAAGCCACAACCTGGCGACTGTAGCGTTCATACAAGGGGTACAACAGATCTTCAAATTCATCCAATTGAAGTGCTGCGATGGAGGCGAACCGCGGCAATGGGAGCCATATTTCCTCAGCTAACACCGGTATTTGATCAACGAGACGTACGCGCTGGAGTTGCAAGGCTTCCGTACCGTCTTCAAGTCGCAAAGCGTCTTTGACGGCTGTGTCGGGAATTTTGGTCGCCTTGTGCATGACACGCGCTGAAGGACGTACCGATTCCCCATTGCGACCTTTGAATCGAAAAAATCGAAACAAAGAAGAGTCAAAGCGTGGGCGCCGAATGTAGGTTCCTCGCCCTTGATTGCGGACCAACATCCCCTCAGCAACCAGCAAATCTATGGCTTTACGCAGGGTCCCAGTGGATACGCCATACACAGCGGTCAACTCCGACTCAGTCGGTATCGCTTGCTCAGGAAGCCACTCAGATGTTGCTATGCGCTGTGCCAGATCATCCCGAATTTGCTGGTACCGCGGAAGGCGCTCATCAGGCGAAGATAGCATGCGGACTAAAGTCATAAAGAGGTCTGAATATCTGGAGGACTTGCAATATAGCAGGCTGAACAAAAAGCCACCAGCAGCAGGAAATCAGGGTTTTCACCAATGACATGGTTTTCTTGGCACTTACAATTCATATTGTCATATGTATGACTATATGAATTAAATCAGGAGCTCTATGCCTAACTTATTCAATTGGTACCGACAAGGGACCCCCGTGGAACGAACCACTTTCTGGGCCTGTTTTGCGGGCTGGGGACTCGATGCCATGGACGTGCAAATGTTCACTCTGGCGATTCCTGCGATCATGACGGCGTTCGCCATCGACAAGGGAACCGCGGGTCTTATCGGAAGTGCCACACTCATCTCCTCTGCCATCGGCGGATGGCTTGCCGGCATGTTGTCGGACCGATATGGGCGCATCAAGACTCTGCAATGGACCATTCTTTGGTTTGCAGCCTTCACGTTCCTGTGTGCTTTTGCACAAACATTTCCACAACTTATCGTCCTGAAGGCTTTACAGGGCTTTGGGTTTGGCGGGGAATGGGCGGCAGGTGCGGTGTTGATGGCGGAAACCATTCGCGCAGAAAACCGCGGCAAAGTCATGGGATCGGTGCAAAGTGCCTGGGCTGTTGGCTGGGGAGCTGCGGTATTGCTGTTCACAATCTCATTCTCGTGGCTGCCTGCTGATATGGCATGGCGCGTGATGTTTGCCGTGGGCTTGCTGCCCGCATTCCTGGTGATCTATGTCCGTCGCAATCTGAAGGAGCCTGTGCGGTCCGTGCAATCGGCCAAAGGGAGTATCGGAGCAGGATTGACCAAAATCTTCCGACCCGACTTGCTAAAGATCACACTGCTGGGTGCGGTGCTGGGAACCGGCGCGCATGGTGGCTATTACGCAATCATGACTTGGCTGCCAACCTACCTGTCCAAAGAGCGTCACCTGTCTATTTTGAGCGCCGGGGCAAATCTCGCAGTGGTCATCGTGGCCTTCTGGTGTGGTTGTATCGCCAGTTCCTGGATGATCGACCGGATTGGCCGTCGACGCAACATCGCGTTTTTTGCCCTGTGCTGTGTGATCACCGTGTTGGCCTATGTCTACCTTCCCCTTAGCGACAATGCCATGTTGCTGGTCGGTTTTCCGCTGGGATTCTTCGCCGCTGGCATTCCCGCCAGCCTAGGCGCACTGTTCAACGAACTGTACCCAGCGGAGATGCGCGGCGCCGGTGTCGGCTTTTGCTACAACTTTGGCCGCATTGCCTCCGCAGTATTTCCAGCATTGGTTGGTTATATGAGCAACTCCATGCCGCTCGGTGAAGCCATTGGCATCGATGCCGCGCTGGCATACGGCTTGGCGCTCGTGACGGTCATGTTCCTCCCGGAAACTCGTGGCATTGAACTCAAACCTGCAACCGCCTGAGAAGTACCATGACAGATCGACGTGGTTTTAACTCTTTCATTCTTGGCGGTAGTGCCGGTGTTCTTCTGGCATCCTGCTCTTCCCTCACTACAGACAACACCGTGAAAACCATTGACTGTCACGCCCATGTGTTTACACGGGATCTGCCTATGCCAGATCGGCGCCGCGCGCCGTCGGGCTATGACGCTCCGTTGCAGAGCTACCTGGCGCAATTGGATTCGCATGGCATGACGCATGGCGTATTGATACAGCCCAGCTTTTTGGGAGCTGACAACAGCTATTTGCTGAACTCCCTCAAGCAAGACAGGCAACGCCTGCGTGGCATCGTTGTCGTCTCGGAGAATACGCCCCCAGAGGAACTTGAATTCATGAATGCCATGGGGGTGGTCGGTATGCGACTGAACCTGGTCGGTCTGGCTACGCCGGACCTCGGTGCGCCCGCCTGGCAACGCTTGCTCGCCACGGCGAAACGTCTGGAATGGCAAGTGGAAGTGCATCGCGAAGCCCAACTGCTGGAAAGTGTGATTGACCCACTACTGGCCGTCGGGGTGAAGGTTGTAGTGGATCATTTCGGAAGGCCTGACCCCAAACTGGGGATTGATGACCCTGGCTTTCGATATTTGCTTGGTCTTGGCAAGACGCGCCAAGTATGGGTAAAGCTATCAGGAGCCTACCGGAACGGAACCAAGGGTACTGGGGAGGAAGTGGCGCGAAAAGCCTTCCCACTGCTACGAGCAGAGTTTGGGCTGACACGACTCATTTGGGGTAGTGATTGGCCGCACACCCTGTTCGAGAGCACAGAGAGCTATGAGCGAGCCGTTACTTTGCTGCATGCCTATGTGCCCGATTCCAATGACCGAGCCCAGATATTGGGCGGTACACCACAAGAGCTATTTCGGTTCTAACGGCACGCTACGGCCATACTGATTCCAGTGAATCTTTATATGATAAATTGACTTCTAGCCCCCGTCAATAGTGCGTGAGCAGCTATCAACTTAATAGCGACTGTAGAGCTTGCAAAGTTTGACCAACTGCTGCGCATGGCCGGGGTTGACCTGGCTCCAGCTAAAGCGCCATTCCCAATAGCCCTGGCCCACGCCGGGCAGGTTCATGCGGCACTCGGGGCCTAACGGGTGAAGCGAAATCTCCCGGTGGGCGCTGACCGAATTGGCGCATGGAGTTGATCCACTTCGGTAGTGTCGAGCAAGAAAGGGAGGCCCTGGCAGTACCGATGTGCCAGTCACAAAAGTACCACAGCTCAAATTTAACCCGGGTATTATTGACACAGTAATTTAACCCGGGTAATATTGACTCATCCAATTCAAACCCGATCTCACCGTGATTGATACCGCTACTCTTTCCTATACCAGCTTCAACGGCCATAAGCGCATCGCCTCTGGCAGTTTGCCGGTCAATGCATTGGCTGTGAAACACGCTCTGGCGTCCGACGTATCCAGTCCGCTGCTTACCTTCTGCGACCAGACTGGTCAAGTTGTCGATATCGACATTCGAGGAAGCGATGCCGAGATGTTGGCACGACTACCTCCAGAGGGGTACGAGCTTCAAGGAAACGAATCGGCACTGATCAATTCCGAGGAATCTGGTGAGCCACGTGGCCGTGGCCGGCCAAAGCTTGGGGTTGTCGCGCGAGAAATCACACTACTGCCGCGCCACTGGGATTGGTTGGCTGCACAGCCAGGCGGTGCGTCGGTGACTTTGCGGAAACTGGTTAATGAGGCACGCCGGGCCAACGTCGACCGAGACCGGCAACGGCGGGCGAATGAATGTGCTTACCACTTCATGTCAACCATGGCTGGTGATATGGCTGGGTTTGAAGAGGCCTCGCGGGCGCTGTTCGCGAACGACGCGGCAAAGTTCCGCCAACAGACCGAAGCTTGGCCGTCCGACGTTCGCGATTACGTCAGGTACCTGGCTTACCTGCTGCCGCTGACAGAAGTGCCATCACTTACGCCGTGACTCATTTGAGACAAAGAGGATTGATGATGACAAACAGAAAAACGCTGAAACGACAGTATCTGGAGACGACAACCCGAGCCGGTGTCTATGCGATCCGTAACAAGATCACGGGCCGGGCGTTGGTTGCCGGAAGTACGAACGTACAGGGCACACTCAACCGACATCATTTTGAACTGCGGTATGGACAGCATCGCAATGCGAAGCTCGCGCAGGATTGGGTCGAGCACGGTGCGACCAACTTTCTTTTCGAAGTACTCGACATGGTCAAACCCAGCGAAGATCCAGCATTCAATGCAGCACAGGAATTGGAAATGCTGGTTAGCCTATGGCGCCAGGAAATCCCTTGCCTCGGCGAACTCGGCTACGACGAACCGAGGAGGGATCCTCGATGAACACGAATCTCGACTTCTGTTTGGCGCTACACCGTGCCCACGCCAGCCTGCAACTCAAACTTGACGACGAGTTGGGCATACACCATGGCATCAGTTTCAACGACTTTGCGTTGCTGAATTTGCTCGCGCAAGCGGACGGTGGTCGGGTAAGCATCCCGGAATTCGTGCGTCCGCTTGGTCAGCCTCAATCGTCTGTGCTACGTCAGTTGATCTTGCTCGAGAAGATAGGCCTAGTGGTTCGCGAGGGTGCGAGTGAAGATCGTCAGGCCGTACTTCGCCCAGCCGGGCGTGCACTGGTGAACGCCGCACGCGAGACTGCCGAAAGCATTTGCACCGAAGCCGTCGCATCAATCGCCCCCGCAGCGGTTGAGATGGTTTCCGCAGCACTAGTAACGCTTGCAAAAACCGCGCGACACAAGAACATTTAAGGACCACATGCCATGCCCAAGGCTAAAGCGAACGGAATTGAAATTGAATACGATTGTTTTGGCAATATCGACGCGGAAGCGGTTCTGCTGATTTCCGGTCTGGGTACGCAGATGATTCGTTGGAGCGAAACGTTTTGCCAGATATTGGCAAATCAAGGCTTCCGCGTGATTCGCTTTGACAATCGCGACGCTGGACTTTCAACCCACTTTGATAACGCGTTGACTCCAGATTTCGCTGCAATTGCCGACGCAGTCTCTTGCGGCGAAACGCCCAATGTGCCTTATACGCTGTTCGACATGGCGAACGACGCTGTAGGACTTCTCGATTCGTTGATGATCAAACGCGCGCACGTGGTTGGGAGATCAATGGGCGGCATGATCGCACAACTGTTGGCCAGCGAGCATGCTGAACGCGTTCTATCTCTGGTTTCCATGATGTCGAGCACTGGCAATCGTGATCTGCCGCAGGCCAGCCCAGCAGTGATGGCTGCGATGACATCGCCCGCGCCACATCCTTTTAAAGACCAACAGGGCTATCTCGCACATTGCGTTGCCTTTTCTCAAGTGATTGCCGGGCGAGGCTATCCGTTTGACGAATCCGCACAACGAGATCAAACCTTAGCCGAAGTCAAACGAGCATACAACCCAAGCGGGTTTTGGCGGCATATCGCCGCCATCGCAGCAACCGGCGACTTAAGATCACGACTAGCCAAAATAGGTGCTCCGACGCTTGTGTTACATGGGTCAGACGACCCACTAGTTTCCCCGGAAGCTGGGAAGGACACGGCGGCCAATATTAAAGAGGCCGAACTACTCATCGTCGAGGGAATGGGTCACGATTTTCCACCATCGCTGTTTGGGTTTGTGGCCGGAGTCATCGCAGATAACGCACGCCGCTTGTTCAACCCCATGAATCGCCCCGACGTTACTAGACCTTTTATTGCCTAATTTGGTTAAAAGAGCTACTGAATTGGGGGCGAATAACAACTGGTTGCCAGTGCCCCTTTGATCAAAAGCAATGCATCATTGCAGACGGTCGGTTCGCTGTTGCTAATGTCGGGTATCGGGGAGGAAATTTGAATTTCTGTAGACCCGCCATGCGTCTTAAGCTGTCAATTATTTTCAAACCGCTCAATGATTCTTGCCGCCTAGCGCAGTCACCCACAGCCATTCAGCGCGATAGTTCTACCAACTAAAACCAACGGCGACCAGTCATCAGCGCACTCGCAAGCCAGTCATACTGATTCCAGTGGGTTTTATATTGAAAATCGACCTCAAGCCCCCGTAAATCATGCGTGAGCAGCTACAAATTTAATAGCGACTGTAGAGCTTGCAAAGTTTGGCCAGCTGATGCGCATGGCTAGGATTGACCTGACTCCAGCTAAAGCGCCATTCCCAATAGCCCTGGCCCACGCCGGGCAGGTTCATGCGGCATTCGGGGCCTAAACCCAGCACGTCTTGCATCGGGTGGATGGCGGTGTCGGCCACGCTGGCGCAGGACGCCCGGATGAGTTCCCAATGGATGTTGGCTTCATCGGCGGGTTTGAGTGCGAGGTAGTCGCGCGCGTGCTGGCGTTCAATCTCTGTGGCCTGTGCCCACCAGCCGCGGGTGGTGTTGTTGTCGTGCGTGCCGGTGTACACCACCGTGTTGGCTTGATGGTGATGGGGTAAGTAAACGTTGTCATCACCGCCGCCAAAAGCAAAGTGCAGGATGCGCATGCCCGGCATTTTGAACTGGCGGCGCAAAGCATTTACCTCGGGGGTGATGACGCCCAAATCTTCGGCAATGATGGGCAAGTCGCCCAAGGCGGCCTCGATGGCCTCGAACAGCGCCGCGCCTGGCCCGGGAACCCAGCGCCCACGAATGGCGGTGGATTCGCTGGCCGGAATTTCCCAATACGCCGCAAAACCCCGGAAGTGGTCAATGCGCACCACATCGACCAGCTCAAAGGTGCGGCGCACTCGTTGCACCCACCACTCGTAGCCGTCGTCGGCATGCGCGCTCCAGCGATACAGCGGGTTGCCCCAGTGCTGGCCGGTGGCACTGAAAAAGTCGGGCGGCACACCGGCCACGACCGTCGTACGCCCTTGCGCATCGAGTTCAAACAAGTCGGGTCTGGCCCAGACTTCGGCGCTTTGGTAGGCAATGAAGATCGGCGCGTCGCCTACGATCTGAACGCCACGTTCATTGGCATAGCGCTTGAGCTGGAGCCATTGCCTGAAAAAACACCATTGGCAAAAGACCCAGAACGCAATGCGGGCCGCGTGTTGCTCATTGGCCGCTTGCAGGGCAGCGGGTTCGCGCTGCGCCAGGCCCGCGGGCCACTCGCTCCAGTCGCGCCAGTCGTTGGCATCGGCCAGCGCCATGAACAGGGCGTAGTCATGCAACCAGTCAGACTGAGCGATTTTGAAAGCGGCCAGCTCGGCCTGCTCCTTGATAGTGGCCTTCTCGGCAAAACGCTGGGCAGCTCGCGCCAGACGCGCCATGCGCCAAGGCACGACGGCGCCAAAATTAAGCCGTTCATTGGAGAACGCCGCATCGGGCACCAGATCAGCGGCATCAAGCCAGCCCCGCTGTTGGAGCTCGTTCAGGTCAATCAGCAACAGGTTGCCGGCAAAGGCAGAACTGCTCATGTAGGGTGAGTTGCCCGGCCCCACGCCCCCCAGAGGCAGGATTTGCCAGAGCTTTTGCCCTGCGCTGACCAGCCAGTCCACAAAATGGTAAGCCGCCGCGCCCAAGTCGCCCGAGCCGTGCGGGCCAGGCAAGCTGGTGGGGTGAAGCAAGATGCCACTGGTACGGGAAAGTTTCATTGATTTATCAGCAGTGCCAGACTATGGGCTGCCAGAGTGAAGTGCGCCTTGCCCGGCCCGTGCCAATCGGCCTGGCCGCGCGGGTGTGACGTGTCCAAAAGGGTATGCCAATCGCCCTGCGGCAGCATGAAGTCATGGTCCACCGCCTCGGCATTGACCAGCAGCAACAGCGGTGCGCCCGCGGCGCCAGAGCGGCCAATCAGGCAACCGAGCACCTGGGATGCCGTGTCATGCCAGGCCGGGCCTTGCAACAGGCTGCCATCGACTTGCAGCCAGGTCAGCTCACGCTGGCCCTGGTCATTGACGCGGTCGCTGTACCAGAAATTGCCAAACGGTTGGTACTGGCGGCGCAGCGTCAGCACCTGGGCGGTAAATGCGATCAGGTCCGGGTCAGCACGGCGCCAGTCGATCCAGGTGATGTCGTTATCCTGGCAATAGGGGTTGTTGTTGCCGCGCTGGGTGTGGCCCAGCTCATCACCGGCGCACAGCATGGGCGTGCCCTGCGCCAACAAGGTGGTGGCCAGCAAGGTACGCTGCAATCGTCCGCGCAGGGCATTGACCTTGGCGCTATCGCTGGGGCCTTCCACACCGTAGTTAAAACTCAGGTTGTAGCCGTGGCCGTCGCGGTTATCTTCCCCGTTGACCAGGTTGTGGCGGTGGTTGTAGCTGATCAAATCCTGCAGCGTGAAGCCGTCATGCGAGACGCAATAGTTCACGGATTCGGCCGGCATACGCTGACGGGTCTGGAACAGATCAGAGGAGCCGCACAGCCGCTTGGCAAAGCTACCACGCGTCTGGGTGGGATGGTTCGCATAAATCCAGAAACTGCGCATGGCGTCCCGAAAATGGTCATTCCACTCCAGCCAGCCCCGCGCAAACTCCCCCACCTGGTAGCCACCGGGGCCAATGTCCCAGGGCTCGGCAATCAATTTCACACGAGAGAGCAGCGGGTCTTGGGCGATGGCGGTGAAAAATGCGCCGTCACGGCTAAACCCGTGGTCGCTGCGGCCCAGCACCGGGGCCAGGTCAAAGCGAAACCCATCCACATGCATGCTGCTCACCCAGTAGCGCAGGCTGTCGAGCACCAGCTGCAATACGCGCGGCTGGCGAATATCGAGCGTGTTGCCGCAGCCGCTGTGGTTCTCGTAGTGCGATCGCCTGTCAGAGGGCAAGCGGTAATAGCTGGCGTTGTCCAGCCCGCGAAAGCTCAGGGTGGGGCCGAGTTCATCAGACTCGGCGGTGTGGTTGAACACCACATCGAGCAGCACCTCGATCCCCGCACGGTGCAGCGCCTTGACCATGGCGCGAAACTCGTCGCCAGGGGTAACGCCAGGTGCCAAACTGGCAAGGCGCGGGTCGGCGCAAAAAAAGGCCAACGTGTTGTAGCCCCAATAGTTGCTCAAGCCCTGCTTGACCAGCCGCTCTTCGTCTAGGTGCAAGTGCACCGGCAACAGACTGACCGCCGTGACGCCCAGTTGCTGGAGGTAGGCAATGGAAGCCTCATGGGCCAAACCGGCGTAGCTGCCGCGCAGCGGCTCAGGCACCGCAGGGTTCAGCTTTGAAAAGCCTTTGACGTGCAACTCGTAGATCACGGTTTTGGCCAGGGGGACATGGGGCGAGTGGTCATCCTGCCAGTCAAACTGATCATTCACAACGCGGGCTTTGAGGGCGAAAGCGGCGTTGTCGCGGGGGTCGGGCTGCTGCGGGGCATGGCGATTAAAACCAAAGTGCTCGTCGCGCCATTCAAATGAACCGACCACTTCACGCGCATAGGGGTCAAGCAGCAACTTGGCGGCATTGAAGCGCTGCCCCCGCTCGGGAAGCCACGGACCGCAGGCGCGCAAACCATAAATCAAGCCAGGCCAGGCGCCAGGCAGGTAGCCATGCCAGACATCCTGAGTCTGCATCGGCAAATTGAAACGCGCGGTCTCCTGGGTGCCTGTTTCATCAAACAAGCACAGCTGCATAGCCTGGGCGTGGGCAGAAAACACCGCGAAATTAACCCCTTGCCCGTCCCAACTGGCGCCCAGCGGCCAGGGTTGCCCGGCTTGCAAACCGGTCAGGTCGGGCGGTGTCACGCGGTCCATTGCAGCATCACGGTCGCCAGGGGCGGCAGGTTAAGCAACACGGAGTACGGCTTGTCGTGGCAGGCAATCTCTTTCGCCATGGCCGTGCCAAGCGGGGTGCCGACATTGCTGCCGCCATAGTACGAAGAGTCGGTATTGATCCGCTCGCGATAAGCGCCCGCTTGCGGCACCCCCAGGCGGTAGCCGGTCTGAATGGTGGGCGTGAAATTGCACACCACCACGATCAAAGAGCCTTCATCGGTGCCGCGGCGGATGAAAGCGAGCACGCTATGGCGGGCGTCGTGGCTGACGATCCACTCGAATCCGGCAGGCACAAAGTCCTGCGTGTGCATCGCAGGCGTTTCACGGTACAGCGTGTTGAGGTCGCGCACCAGGCGTTGCGTGCCCTGGTGCAAGTCGTTACCCAGCAGATGCCAGTCCAGGCTTTGGTCGTGGCTCCACTCGCGCTCCTGGCCAAATTCGCAACCCATGAAAAGCAGCTTCTTGCCGGGATGACCAAACATGAACCCGATGTAGGCCCGCAAGTTGGCAAATTTTTGCCAGCGGTCACCCGGCATTTTGTTCAGCAGGGAGCCTTTGCCATGCACCACTTCGTCATGCGAGATGGGTAGTACAAAGTTTTCGGTAAACGCATAAATCAGCCCAAACGTCATCTCGTTATGGTGGTGTTTGCGGTGGATGGGGTCACGCGCCATGTAGCTCAAGGTGTCATTCATCCAGCCCATGTTCCACTTGTAATGAAAACCCAGGCCGCCCGCGTAAGTGGGGCGCGACACGGCGGGGTAAGCCGTGGACTCTTCTGCCAGCGTCACGGCCTGGGGCCGCTCGCCGCCAAGCACTTCGTTCATGCGCTTGAGGAAGGCAATCGCCTCCAGGTTTTCACGTCCACCAAAATGATTGGGCACCCACTCACCCGCCTTGCGGCTGTAATCGCGGTAGAGCATGGAGGCCACGGCGTCCACACGCAGACCGTCCACCCCATAACGCTCCAGCCAATAGAGCGCGTTGCCAATCAAAAAATTGCGAACCTCGGTGCGGCCAAAGTTGTAGATGAGCGTGTTCCAGTCCTTGTGAAATCCTTCGCGCGGGTCGGCGTATTCATAGAGATGGGTGCCATCAAAATTGGCCAAGCCATGCGTGTCATTGGGAAAGTGTGCGGGCACCCAGTCCAGCAGCAGTCCAAGGCCTTCTGAGTGGCAGCGCGCCACAAAACGCACAAAACCCTGCGCATCACCAAAACGAGCGGTAGGTGAATACAGCCCGACCGGTTGGTAACCCCAGGAGCCATCAAAGGGGTGTTCACTGATAGGCATGAGTTCAAGGTGCGTAAACCCCATGTCTTTGGCATAGGGCACCAGCGTATCGGCCAGCTCATCCCAATTCAACCAACGTCCATGCCCATTGTTGGAGCCATCGGCCACTCGCCGCCAGGAGCCCAGATGCACCTCATAAATGCTCATTGGTGCATTCTGGACGTTGGCCTGCGCTCGCTCGCCCGAGCGAGGCACCACCGGTGGCATGGCCGCCACCACACTGGCCGTGGCGGGGCGCAACTCGGAGCGGCGCGCATAGGGGTCAGCACGGGCAGGCAGAACATGGCCATCGCGGGTGCAAATTTCGTACTTGTACAGCGCGCCTTCGCCAACATGGGGCACAAAAAGCTCCCATGCGCCGCAGTCATGACGCAAATGCATCGGGTGCCGGTGGCCGTCCCAGTCATTGAAGTCACCCACCACGCTCACGCGTGAGGCATTGGGCGCCCAGACCGCAAAACGGGTTCCCGCCGCGCCATCGCGCTCGGCAAGATTCGCACCCAACACTTCGTAGGGCCGCAGGTGGGTGCCTTCACTGAGCAACCAGACATCCATCTCGCCCATGACGGGTGGGCAAAGCTGGGAAATGGAGTTTGTCATGGTGATCAGCGCTTAAAAAGCATTGGAATCAAGAGGTTCAACGTGCCAGATTTGCCGGGCGTACTCACCAATGGTGCGGTCCGACGAAAACACCCCCATGCCCGCCACATTGGCAATGACTTTTTCGCACCAGGCCGCTGGCGAGCTGTACAGCGCGTCTACCCGCAACTGGGTTGCAACGTAGGACTCGTAGTCGGCCAGCAAAAAGTAGTAATCCCCGCCCCACACCAAGGGCTCCACCAAGGAGGCGTAGCGACCGGGTTCCTGCGGAGAAAACTGGCCGTTGGCAATACCATCCAGGACGGCCTTGAGTGCGGGATTGCTGTTGTAGTAATTCAAAGGGTGATAGCCGGCCACTCTGAGTGCTCGCACTTCGGGCGTTTTGAGACCAAAGATGAAGATGTTGTCATCGCCCACGTTCTGCCGGATTTCAATGTTGGCACCGTCGTCGGTGCCAATGGTGAGCGCGCCGTTGAGAGCTAGTTTCATGTTGCCGGTCCCCGAAGCTTCGGTACCTGCCGTTGAAATTTGTTCGGACAAATCAGCCCCCGGCATGATGATTTCAGCCACCGACACCCCGTAATTGGGAATAAACACCAACTTGAGCTTGTCGCCCACGCGTGGGTCGTTGTTGATGATGGCGCCCACATCGTGAATCAGCCGGATGATGGACTTGGCCATGAAGTAGCTGGAAGCCGCCTTGCCAGCAAAAATGACCGTGCGTGGCACCCATGGCGCATCAGGATTCTTCAAAATAGCCTGGTAGCGGGTGATGACGTGCAGCACGTTGAGCAATTGCCGCTTGTATTCATGAATGCGCTTGACCTGGACATCAAACAGACTGTCTGGGCTGACCTTGATGCCGGTGGTGCGCTCAATGTAGGTCGCCAGACGCACCTTGTTGCTGCGCTTGATGGCCATGAATTTTTCTTGAAATTCGCTGTCATTTTTCAGGGCGTTCAGCCGCTCCAACTGGTCAAGATCGAGTCGCCAGGTATTACCCAGCGTTTCGTCCAGCAAGTCGGCCAATCCCGTATTGGCCTGTGCCAGCCAGCGCCTGGGCGTGACGCCATTGGTCATGTTCGTGAATCGCTCAGGCCAGATACTGGCAAAGTCGCAAAAAATGGTGTGCACCAACAATTCGGAGTGCAGCGCTGACACGCCATTGACGCAATGACTCCCCACCACCGAAAGGTGGGCCATGCGCACCCGGCGTTCACCATGCTCGTCAATGAGCGACAGGCGTGCCAAAAAGTCGTTGTCACCGGGGCGATGGCGGGCCGCGATCTCCAGAAATTCCTTGTTGATTCGGAAAATAATTTCCAGATGACGAGGCAGTACATGCTGGATCAGGGAGACCGGCCAGGTCTCCAAGGCCTCGGGCATCAGGGTGTGATTGGTGTACGAAAACGTTTTGCCACAAAGCGCCCAGGCCTCGGCCCAGCTCATGTCATGCTCATCACACAGGACACGCATCAACTCCGCTACACCAATGGCCGGATGGGTGTCATTGAGGTGAATGGCTACTTTTTCAGCCAGGTTGGCAAGTGTTGGATGTTCTGTGAGATGCCGCGCAATCAAATCCTGAATGGAAGCCGCCACAAAAAAGTACTCTTGTTTGAGCCTGAGTTCACGCCCGGCAGGAGTGCTGTCGTTGGGGTACAGCACCCATGAAATATTTTCATATTCATTCTTGGCGCTGGCCGCCCGCGCGTAATCACCGGTATTGAAAGCCCCCAGGTCAATATGAGCCGGGGCAACGGCCTTCCACAGGCGCAAGGTGCTGACTTTTTCGGTGCCATGGCCTGGAATCACCATGTCGTAGGCCTTGGCTGCGACCTCACCGGCGTGCACCCAGGTGGCCTTGTCATTTTCATGCGTCACCCAACCACCAAAGCGCACGGGGTACGTAATATCGGCACGGGGAAACTCCCAGGGCGTGCCATCTTGCAACCAGGAGTCCGGGTACTCGACCTGGCAGCCATTTTGAATCTCCTGCGCAAACATACCGTATTCATAGCGAATACCGTAGCCATACGAGGGCAAGCCCAAGGTGGCCATCGAATCAAGAAAACAAGCCGCCAACCGACCCAGACCACCGTTGCCCAAAGCGGCATCGGGCTCACGGTCCGCAACGTCTTCCATGGCTTGAGCGTGCTGATCCAGACTCTTGGCTGCGCCCTCCCGGAAATTGAGCGCCGCCAGGGCATTGGACAGGGTCCGGCCCATCAGAAACTCCATGGACAAATAAACGACCCGGCGCGCCTTGGCCTCAGACTCCAGCGCCTGGGTGTCCACCCAACGGCGCGAGAGTTGCTGCCTAGCCACCTGAGACACAGCCTGCATCAGCTGCGTGCGCGTGGCCTGATCGGGTGCGACACCAATCGTGCTGAGCAAATGTTCATCAATTTGAGCCGCAAGAACAAACTGGGATAAGACAGAACTGGGAGTCAAAGCAGGTCCTTTGAGGTTCAAGTGAGGTGATGACATTATTCAATGAATATCAATTTTCTCACGGGAAAAATCAGCAATAAACTGACCCCATCGGACGAATCCACTGGGATTAAGATGCTGTAACTTGCAGAACTACAGCCATCAATCAGGAAATCCCATGGTACCCAAAGACTTAGTGCAAAGCCTTGATCTCCCCAAACGAGCCGTTGCGCTGGTATTGGCGGGCGGACGAGGCAGCCGCTTGATGAACCTGACAGACAGGCGCGCCAAGCCCGCAGTTTATTTCGGTGGCAAATTCAGAATTGTGGACTTTGCTCTGTCGAACTGCCTCAATTCCGGTATCCGGCGCATCGGCGTGATCACCCAGTACAAATCGCACAGTTTGTTGCGACATCTGCAACGCGGCTGGGCATTTTTGAAAAGCGAAATGAATGAGTTTGTCGACCTGCTGCCAGCCCAGCAGCGCAATGACAACGAAAACTGGTACCGCGGAACGGCCGATGCCGTTTACCAAAATCACGACATTCTGGAAGGCTATGAGGCTGATTACATTGTGGTGCTGGCGGGGGACCACATTTACAAAATGAACTATGCCGTCATGCTGGCCGACCATGTGGCCAAAGGCCGTGAATGCACTGTGGCCTGCATTGCCGTGCCACGCAGCGAAGCGAGCGCCTTTGGTGTGATGGCCGTCGATGACAACAGCATGATCACCGACTTTCTCGAAAAACCTGCGGACCCGCCGGCCATGCCCGGCAACCCCGACATGTCGCTGGCCAGCATGGGCATTTACATCTTCAATGCGCAATATCTGTACAAAGAACTCAAGCGCGACATGGCCGATCCCCTTTCAAGCCACGACTTTGGCAGAGACGTGATTCCCCACGCGGTGCGCAACGGATGCGCTTCAGCCCATCCTTTTGAACTGAGCAATGTGCTCAATGCCAACAACGAAGCACCTTACTGGCGCGATGTCGGCACCATCGATGCTTATTGGGATGCCAATATCGACCTGACCGCCACCGACCCGATGCTGAACCTGTATGACAAGGATTGGCCCATCTGGACCTACCAGGAGCAATTGCCCCCGGCCAAATTTGTCCACAACCAGGAAGATCGGCGCGGGATGGCGATTGAGTCGGTGGTGTCTGGCGGCTGCATTGTTTCTGGCCGGGTGTTCCGCTCGGTCCTATTTTCCAGCGTACGAATCCATTCATATGCCGAGGTCAACTGGTCGGTCTTGTTGCCGGGGGTGCAAGTGGGCCGCCACGCGCGCTTGACCCGAACCATTGTTGACCGGGGCTGTCATATTCCTGATGGAATGGTCATTGGAGAAGATCCACAAATCGATGCCGCCCGCTTCTACCGCAGTGAAAACGGCATCACCCTGGTCACCAACGAAATGCTCCAAAAAATCAGCTCATGAAAGTTCTCCACGCAGCAGCAGAGGTGTTTCCCCTGCTCAAAACAGGCGGTCTGGCAGATGTTTTGGGTGCCTTGCCCCAAGCATTGCTTGATGCTGGCGCCGATGTCCGACTGGTGCTCCCCGGCTTTCCGTCCATCAAAAATGGCGTGACAGATCAGACACTGGTGTGTGAGCTGGGCGCACTCTTTGGTGCCGGCAAGGTGTCACTATGGCTCGGAATGTTGCCCGGCCATGCCATCCCGATCTATGTCATTGACGCGCCTTATCTCTATCAGCGCCCCGGCAATCCCTACCTGGATGCCCAAGGCCTCGAATGGTCAGACAATGCCCAGCGCTTTGCCCTGCTGGGTTGGGTGGCCGCCCACCTGGCCGCTGGTGAACTCGATAGCCACTGGTGCCCGGATGTCTTGCACGCCCATGACTGGCATGCCGCCATGGCCTGCGCCTACGTCGCCACCCACCCAGCGGCCACCGTGGCGACTGTTTTCACCGTTCACAACCTGGCGTACCAGGGCCTGTTTGACGAGGGTGATTTTCATCTCATGGGTTTGCCGTCACGGTTGATGACCTTGGCCGGGCTTGAGTTTCACGGCCAGTTCTCCTTCATGAAGGCGGGACTGAGCTATGCGCATCGCGTGACCACCGTCAGCCCCAGTTATGCCGCCGAGATGGCCACGCTGGAATTCGGCTGCGGACTCGAAGGCGTGGTACGCGCCCGGGGCGGTGACGTATCGGGCATCCTCAATGGGGTTGACAGCTCGATCTGGAACCCGCAAACCGATGCTGGCATCACCGCCACCTACTCGTCATCCGCCTTAGCCGGAAAACTCCAATGCAAAGCAGCCTTGCAAAAAGAGTTGGGACTTCAAGTCAATCCCAAAGCCCCTTTGTTCGGCATCGTGAGTCGTTTGACTTCCCAAAAAGGGCTGGACCTGGTGTTGGCCTGCTTGCCCGCCATGCTGGCCGATGGCGCCCAACTGGCCGTACAAGGCAGTGGCGACCCGACTCTGGAGCGGGCTTTCACGGCCGCCTCCAACGCTTACCCAGGGTGCGTCGCCGTGCGTTTGGGCTACGACGAGGCATTTGCCCACCACATGATGGCTGGCGTCGACGCCATGCTGGTGCCATCCCGGTTTGAGCCCTGCGGCCTGACACAACTTTATGCGCTGCGCTATGGCACCGTTCCAGTCGTGCGCCGTGTGGGTGGTCTGGCTGACACGGTGGTCGATGCCGATGTCGATGCACTGCACCGTAATGAGGCGACCGGCTTCATGTTCGGCCCTGCCACGCCATCGGCACTGGCCGTGGCGGTGCGACACGCCATCAAAGCGTACGCCAAACCCAAGTTATGGCATCAAATCATGGTTTGCGGTATGACCCAGCGGTTTTCATGGGACGATGCAGCGAAGGCCTATATGGCCCTGTATCAAGAGGCTATTCAATCCCAAAAAGCCCGCCGTGCATAATCACCCACCCCATGAAAGACCACTACGCAACCCTCGGCCTGGCCAGCTCGGCATCGCTGACCGAAGTCAAAAAGGCGTTTCGCCAGCTGGCAGCCCTGCACCACCCGGACCGAAATACAGCCGCTGATGCGCCCGCGCGCTTTCGGGCAGTCCAAGAGGCTTACGAAGTGCTCTCTGATGAAACCCAACGCCAGGCCTACGATGACAACCGCCGCCGTAATTTGCTCGACAGCCCCATTGATACGGCACGGGAAATCTGGCAAAACTACTTCAACCCTCTACTTTGAAACCTGGTGACATGAAAATTTCTCCCTTTTTTCTGCAACTTCGCTCCGCTTACCAGGCTGAACTCGATGATTTGTCATCTGATTCCGAAGGTCGCAACGTCCTGCGCCAGCGTTTGGCCGAAAAACGCAAGGAAATCAACTTTTTGGTCCAGATGATCGAACTCAGCCCGGAAATGGTGGCCGTGATGTTTCACCAGGGCTTTCGCTTCACACTGCCCGCCGTGCTGGATCAGTTGCTGATGACCGAATCCGAAGATTTCCCTGACTGGGACAGCCTGGCCGACGCCGTGCAGCTGACGCCGTGGGCTCAGGAATTGGCGCAAGTCATCCTCAAAGCCCCCAAAGGCGAGTGGTTTTTGACCGTGACCGCGGGCCTGGAATACATGTATAGCAAGCCCGACACCCGTCTGGTGGCCCGCCCCGACGAGGATGAAGAAGAAGACGAGAGCGACAGCGACGACCACGAAGGTGAAGTGGACAGCGATGATCGTTTGGACGCGCTCGATGCCGACGACGACAAAGAAGCCCGCGCCCGCGAAGATGCCGGTGCTGACTGGATGGTCGAACAGGGCTTTGACCGCAAGGACCACTAAGCATGAACCACCTTGCCCTCATCGCCAAAACCCAAAGCCTGATTGCCGCAGGCGACATCGTGGGCGCGGAGTCGGCCCTGGTCGAACTGGCTGACGCCGAGGGCGACCAGGCACTGATGGTGGTGCTGGCCCAGTTGCCACCCAAAGACATCCTGGCCGTGATCCGCGAGTACGACAACTCCAAAGAATCGATCATCAACCTGATGGTCACCCCGGCACAATTCGCCCGCGCCGTGGTCATCGAAAAGCAATACAAAGACCTGACCCGCACCCACCTGCGCGGCATGATGAACTCCATCATTTTCCGCGAAGACGCAGACCCGGTGGAGTTCATGAACGCCATCGGCGACCTTGAGGGTGGTGCAGAAGCGCTGGCGGACTATTTTGAAGAAAAATGGAGCCGCGTGGAGGCATTTGCGCGCACCGGCACTTTTGATACGGTCGAAGACGACGGCGAAATGCTCAGTGAAAACGCCTTGTACGCTACGGCCTACGCCAAAGCTCGCCTTGAGCAGGATGAAGTCGCCGATCAGGACTGGATGGAACTGGCTTGGATTCTGCGCTACGAATGCCCTGACCTCTTCATCGAAATGCTGCTTACCTTGCGTGCCAAGGCCCGTGCCTTCCATCAAGGGCTCAGCGATGAAGAAGAGTTGGATGAAGATGACGGCAAGGTCGAGACCGGCGACACCGACCGAGGCAAAGCCACCCCCGCAGCGCGTGAGTCAGATGAGGAATCTGCCATTTAAATGCCAACGCACAAGCAAGTCACTGCCGCCGTAGCCGTCTCGCTGTACGACGGACGGCCGTTTTTCGAAAAAGCGCTGCAGTTCGGGCTGCAGCACGGCGTCCTCGACCCGGCCAAACTGGACGCCATTCGCAACGATGCGCCCAAAGGCATGGTGCAGATAGCGCGCTACTTTGGCAGCGAGTTTTTGCGTCCTGAACTGGAAAAAGCCAAAGACCGCATCGTCAACCTGGTCAGCCTCTACCTGGAAAGCAGCACTGGCGGCGACTTGCAACAAGCCGCCGAGTCGCTGCGTGACTATTCGTTTTTGTCGCGCTCCAAAGGCGGCTCGGACATGCTCAAAGCCCTGATTGCCATGCCCCAAAACAGTCACTTCGGCATGAATGAGCGTGGCGGCTTCACCGACGAACACATCCCGCTGCTGGCCAAGTGGACCTTGCGCAGCCTGCCCGAGTACCAGGCCGAACTGGCCAAACGCAGCCAGGTGGCACAAGTCATTGATGCCGCCATTTGGCTGGCCAACACCTTGGGGCTGGACGCCGACGATCTGGAAGAAGCCGGCAAAGACGCCGAAGCCGTCATCCGCACCGCCCTGCTGATGCAGGCCACCAAGCGCACCGAGATGCCCGATTGGGTCGCGTTTGAAAAAATGGTGACGGCACTGCGCAAGAAATACGCCGGCAAAAGCGCTGCCGACTTCTCTCTGGCCTTGCCGAAAAATTTGCCGGAGTACTTCAAACCCACCGTTGAAGCGGTGCGCCAGTCCATTTTGAGCGACTTGCCAAAAATTCTGGAAGTCACCCTGCCCGCGCGAAGACTGTTTGACCAAACCCCGGCTTTCATGGGGCGCTATTTCTGGACAGAAGATGGCTTGAGCGAGGTAGACCACCATGACCGCAGCGCCTCCGACGCCTGGAACAAAGCCACCGCAGGCCACGACGACGAGGGCTCGCTCATCACCTTGTTCCTGTGCATCGCCACCAACACCGCCCCCAAAACACTGCTGACCGAAAAAAGCGCAACCACCCTGATTCGCAAAATCCGCAAATCCGGCCTGCATCCCGATTTGGCCAGTCTTTACATCCACACCCATGCCCCTGTACAACACCAGGACGACTATGTTCGGATGTGGCTCGATTTCTGTGACGAGGCCCAGCCCACGCTGCTCAGCGACTTTGATTACGAGCTCAAGGACGCGCTGGCCCTGCTGCGGCGCGAGTGCAATATCAAGTAGGTACTCACAACTATTAAGCATAAAATGAGCCTCAAGCCCCCGAAAACACTGCGTAAGCAGCTATCATTTAAATAGCGAGAGCCATTCAACATGCAGGGATCAAACCCAGCTTGAGCGCAGACATCCACATGAACTTCAACTTCATTCACCGGCAGTCGCTCAAAACACGCTTAACCCTTTTCACGCTGGCTATTTTTCTGGTCGGCATCTGGATTCTGGCGTTTTACACCTCGAAAATGCTGCACGAAGACACGCAGCGCATGCTGGGTGAGCAACAGTTCTCGACAGTCACCCTGGTTGCAGACCAGATCAATGACGAACTCAATGAGCGCATGAAGGCGCTTGAAATTGTGGCCAACGGAATTACCGAAGCCATATTGAGCGATCCGCCAGCCTTGCAGGCAGCGCTGGAGCAGCGCCCCATTTTTCACAGCATGTTCAACGCGGGCGTCATTGTGGTGGCCGCCAATGGCCTTGCCGTCGCGGAGATTCCGCGCTCGGCCAACCGGATCGGCGTGAATTACCTTGAAGTCGATTCCATTGGCATTGCACTCAAGGATGGCAAAGCAAGCGTGGGCAAACCCGTCATCGGCAAGACCCTCAAAACCCCGGTATTCAATATGACGGCGCCCATCCGGGGCGCCCAGGGCCAGATCATCGGCGCCATTTTCGGGGTGATTAACTTGAGCCAGCCCAATTTTCTGGACAAGATGGTGAAAACCCACTACGGCAAGTCCGGTGGCTACTTGTTGACCGCCCCACAGCACAAGCTGTTTATCACCGGCACCGACAAAAGCCGCATCATGCAGCCGACCCCGGCGCCAGGTGTTAACCCCCTGTTTGACCGCTGCATGCAAGGTTTTGAAGGCTATGGCGTCGGTGTCAGTTCCCGTGGCGTGGAAGAACTCGTGGCAGTCAAGGGCATTCCCGCATCAGGCTGGTTTTTGGCCATAGTGCAACCCACGGTCGAGGCCTTTTCCCCGGTTCACGACCAGCAGCAGCGCATGCTGATGGCCACGCTGGTGCTGACCCTGCTGACCGGGGCCATCATCTGGTGGATGACCTCCTGGATGCTCAGACGCCAGTTTGCCCCCATGCTGAAAACATCACAAACGCTGGACGCCCTGTCGGTCAGTGGTCAGTCGCCGCCCTCCTTGCCCATTGCAAAAAATGATGAAATCGGTGAACTCATCGGGGGTTTCAACCGCCTGCTTCAATCCAACAAACAGCGGGAGAATTTTCTCCAGCAAATTCTCGACACCTCCAGCGTGGCCATTTTCCTGGTCGATTTGCAAGGGCGCATCACGCTTGCCAACAAGCGTATGGCAACGATGTTCAATTGTTCGCAGGATGAACTGCTGGGCCAGGAATATGTGTCCCTCTTGCATCCCGCAGAGTGCGAGAGTTGCCGACAAAACATGATAGACCTGCACAGCAGCAAGATCGACATGGTGGATGTGGACCGGTTTTACTGGCGGCGCGACCAAACCGAGTTCTGGGGCCATCTTTCGGGCCAGCGTTTCTTTGAAGTCAATGGCGAAGAGCGTGGGCTGATCGGGGTCATTATTGACATCAACGAGCGCAAGCTGGCTGAGGAAAAACTCTATTTGGCCGCCATCGTTTTCACCCATGCCCGCGAAGGCATTGTGATCACCGCCCCGGACGGCAGCATCATCGACGTCAACGAGGCGTTCACCCGCATCACCGGCTACGAGCGCGCCGAGGTGCTGGGCCAGAATCCGCGCATCCTCAGCTCCGGGCGACAGGACAAGACCTTTTACGCCTCGATGTGGCGCGAACTCCAGCAACAAGGCCACTGGTATGGCGAAGTCTGGAACCGGCGCAAGAACGGCGAGGCGTATGCCGAAATGCTCACCATCAGCGCTGTCAGCGACGCGCAGGGCAACACCCGGCAATACGTCGCCTTGTTCTCCGACATCACCGCCCTCAAAAAGCACCAAAACCAGTTGGAGCACATCGCCCACTTTGATGCGCTGACCGGCCTTCCCAACCGCGTGCTGCTGGCCGATCGCCTGCACCAGGCCATGACGCAAGCCAGGCGACGCGGCCACCTGCTGGCCGTGGCTTACCTTGACCTGGATGGCTTTAAAAGCATCAATGACCGTCACGGCCATGAAACCGGTGACCAATTGCTGGTGGCTCTTGCCAGCCGCATGAAGCAGACTTTGCGTGAAGGCGATACCCTGGCCCGACTCGGGGGTGACGAGTTCGTCGCCGTGTTGCTCGACCTGCCGGACGTAGCGGCTTGTCTGCCGATGCTCAAACGCCTGCTGGCGGCGGCGGCCCAACCCGTCAGTGTTGAATCTGCCAATTTGCAGGTATCGGCCAGTCTGGGGGTCACTTTTTACCCGCAAGCCGAAGATGTCGATGCCGACCTGCTATTGCGTCAGTCCGACCAGGCCATGTACCAGGCCAAGCTGGCGGGCAAGAACCGCTACCACGTCTTTGACGCCGAGCAAGACCGCCATGTGCGCGGCCATCACGAAGGCCTGGAGCACATTCGCCACGCGCTGGACGCACACGAATTTGTACTCTATTACCAACCCAAGGTGAACATGCGAACCGGCGCCGTCATCGGCGTTGAAGCCCTGATTCGCTGGCAACACCCGGTCAAAGGTCTATTGCCACCGGGCCTGTTCTTGCCGGTCATTGAGGATCATCCCCTGGCCATCGACATCGGGGAATGGGTCATCGACGCCGCCCTGACCCAGATAGAGAACTGGCGAACGGTCGGCTTGGACATCCCGGTCAGCGTCAATATCGGCGCCCACCAATTGCAGCAAGCCGATTTTGTCGAGCGCTTCTTGCAGATTCTGGCGCGCCACCCCCGGGTTGAGCCATCGAATCTAGCCATGGAAGTGCTCGAAACCAGCGCCCTGGAAGACCTGGTGCACGTCTCCCATGTCATCGAGGCCTGTCGGCAAATTGGCGTGATGTTTGCACTTGATGACTTTGGCACGGGCTATTCATCGCTAACCTATTTGAAGCGCCTGCCGGTCACCCTGCTCAAGATCGATCAAAGCTTTGTGCGTGACATGCTCGACGACCCGGACGACCTGGCCATTCTCCAAGGCGTAATCGGCCTGGCCAGCTCCTTTCGCCGGGAAGTCATCGCCGAAGGCGTGGAAACCGTGGCGCACGGCACGATGCTGCTGCAACTCGGTTGCGAACTGGCCCAGGGTTACGGCATTGCCCGGCCCATGTCTGCACAAGCGCTTGCACCATGGATGAGCACCTGGCAGCCCGACCCGGCCTGGGTCAATCTGCCCTTGGTTAACCGCGAGGATTTGCCGGTGCTCTTTGCCAGCGTGGAGCACCGCGCCTGGATTTTGGCGATAGAGAGCTACCTGAAAGGCGAACGAGATGTTCTCCCGCCCTTGGACGCGCACCAAAGCCGCTTTGGCATCTGGCTCGCCGATGAAGGCCTGGTCCAGTATGGTGAACGCTCAGCGATCCATTGCATTGAAAACATGCATCAACAAGTGCATGAACTGGCCGTGGAACTGCTCGAACTCCAAGCTGAAGGCGACGGTGAGCAGGCCTTGGCCAGACTGGAGGAACTTCACAATCTGCGCGACGCCTTGCTCGCCCAACTGTCAAACCTGCTGCAAGAGAGCCAGATCGCCGATCTGGCTCTCTGATCAACGCCTAATTCACCTATAGCCCCCGTATTCACTGCGTTATAAGCTATAAACTTAATAGCTGCTAACTCATGTAGGACGGGGGCTACAACCCTATTTGACCTAATAAGCACGATTCTTTTTGAATCAAATGCCTCTGGTTACAAATTATGTACATTTACTGGTTAACCAAAACCAAGGGAATCAGATGAAAAGCCACGCCTCGATGAACCGTATTTACCGCCTCGTCTGGAACCATGCCTTGGGTGTCATGGTGGCCGTGGCTGAAAACGCCAAAGGGCGTGGTAAATCCAGCACCAGTCGTGGTTTGGTGGCCGGAGCGGTGGCTTTGACCGGTGGCTTGTTCCTCACCCCGTTCGCGCAAGCCGGACCCACCGGCGGCCAAGTCAGCGCTGGCAGCTGCAGCATCGCCCAAGCCGGGCTAAACACCACCATCACCCAGACCAGCCAGAACCTGGCCATCATTTGGCAGGGCTTCAACATTGCCGCCAACGAGTCGGTGCGCTTTAACCAGCCCAACACCTCTTCCATCGTGCTGAACCGCGTCATCGGCCAAGACCCGAGCCAGATTTTGGGTAGCCTGAGCGCCAACGGCCAGGTGTTTGTGATCAACCCCAACGGCGTGCTGTTTGGCGCCAACGCGCAGGTCAACGTGGGTGGTCTGGTGGCTACCACGCTGAACCTGAGCGATGCCGACTTGCTGGCCGGTCGCTATGTTTTTGATAGCTCCTCACGCAGTGTAGACGGCGCTGTAGTCAACAAAGGCTCATTAACCGCTGCCCAAGGCGGCTACATCGCCCTACTGGCCCCCGAGGTGCGTAACGAAGGCGTGATCAGCGCCACGCTGGGCACGGCCTTGCTGGCTGCGGGCAACAAGGTCACGCTGAACCTGAACAGCGGCAGTTTGCTGGGCTACAGCATCGACCAGGGCGCGATCAATGCGCTGGCGGACAACAAGCAACTCATTCAAGCCGACGGCGGCCAGGTCTTCATGTCGGCCAAAGCGGCTGATGCGCTGAGCACCGCGGTGGTCAACAACACCGGCATCCTCCAGGCGCGCACGGTGCAAAACGTGGCAGGGGTGATCAAGCTGGTGGGGGACATGGACCACGGCACGGTCAATGTGGACGGGACGCTGGATGCGTCAGCGCCAAGCACCGGCAACGGCGGCTTCATCGAAACCAGTGCGGCGCATGTGAAGGCGGCCGACAGTGCCCGCGTGACGACACTGGCTGCCAACGGCCTGAACGGCACGCTGACCATCACCTCTGCGCCCATCACCGCCAACGGCGTCCCCCCTGTCGTAGCCACCGCCATCGCGGCCTTACCCGGCGGGTCAAACGCCCACTTGGTGGATGCCTACAAAGTTGCGATTGCCGAGCCCAGCCACGCGCTCATCCCTGCGTCCAATAAGACCGTCAAAACCAATACGACCGTCAACCCCGACAAACCACAAAATCAGCAGGGGACCCTTACCGTGGTTAACGAAGGCTTGCGTCTGCCTGAAGGCTTGCCACCTTTGAGCGCACTTTGATGAAACAAGCGCCATCACTCGCTATCAATAGCATAGCTGCTCACGCTCGTGTGACGTGGGCTACACCCCAATTTGACTCACACCAACAGGCCACCAAGGACTGACCGTGAAATAACGTGATTTTCTTTTTGCCTCGACCCTGGGCGCAGCGGTGCTGCCCAGCGGCTTGCTCGCGCAGCAGTCGCCCCACAGCGCCAAAAGACGGCCAGCCTGAAGGGCTATATCACATTTTTCGGGCGGCTTTGTCACTAGTTCTAGGGACAGACAAACGCCCCCTGAGTCCCTAGCATCAGCGAATCACCAAATTCGCAGTCATTGCGCCCGGCACCCCTGGTGCCCCTCAGGAAATTCTCAATGAACCACATCTACCGTCTGGTCTGGAACCACATCACCCACGCCTGGGTCTGTTGCGCTGAAAACGCCAAAGGGCGCGGCAAATCCAGCGGCGGGAGCAAGAGCCGCGTCACCGGGGCGGTAGCGCTGGCGGCTGCCGGGGTATTGGCCTCCTCTCTGGCCCTGGCCGGACCCACCGGCGGCCAGGTCAGCGCGGGTAGCGGCAGCATCGCCCAGGCCGGGCTGAACACCACCATCAACCAGACCAGCCAGAACCTGGCCATCAACTGGCAAGGCTTCAACATTGCCGCCAACGAGTCAGTGCGCTTCAACCAGCCCAATGCCACCTCTGTGGCGCTGAACCGCGTCATCGGCCAAGACCCGAGCCAGATTCTGGGCAGCCTAAGCGCCAACGGCCAGGTGTTTGTGATCAACCCCAATGGCGTGCTGTTTGGCGCCAACGCGCAGGTCAACGTAGGCGGTTTGGTGGCCTCCACGTTGAATTTGAGTGATGCTGACCTGCTGGCCGGTCGCTATGTTTTTGATAGCTCCTCACGAAGTGTTGACGGCGCTGTGGTCAATAAAGGCTCATTAACCGCTGCCCAAGGCGGCTACATTGCCCTGCTGGCACCCGAGGTGCGCAACGAAGGCGTCATCAGCGCCTCGCTGGGCACCGCCTTGCTGGCTGCGGGCAACAAGGTCACGCTGAACCTGAACAGCGGCAGCCTGCTGGGCTACAGCATCGACCAGGGCGCGATCAACGCACTGGCGGACAACCAACAACTGATTCAAGCCGACGGCGGTCAGGTCTTCATGTCGGCCAAGGCGGCGGATGCGCTGAGCACGGCAGTGGTGAACAACACCGGCATCATCCAGGCGCGCACGGTGCAAAACGTGGCGGGGGTAATCAAGCTGATGGGAGACATGGAGGTAGGCACGGTCAATGTCGGCGGCACGCTGGACGCGTCCGCGCCAAGCACCGGCAACGGCGGCTTCATCGAAACCAGCGCGGCGCATGTCAAGATTGCAACTGACGCCAGCATCACCACCAAAGCCGCCAGCGGCCTGAACGGCACTTGGCTGATCGACCCGGTGGACTTCACCATTGCGGCCACGGGCGGCGACATCACGGGGGCCAATTTGGGCACGGCGCTGGCAAGCACCGATGTCACCATCCAGACCGGTAGCGGCTCGGTGGTCTGCACCGGGGCCAGCTGCGGCTCGGGCGCCAGCGGCAACGGCGACATCAATGTCAACGACGCCGTCACTTGGGGCAGCGCACAAACCCTGACGCTCTCAGCCTACCGCAACATCATCATCAACCAGTCAATCACCGCCACCAACGCCGCTGGCAAACTGGCGCTGGAATACGGCCAAGGTGCAGGCAATAGCGGCAACACCGCCACGTACAACGTCAATGCGCCGGTGAACCTGATGGCCGGGCAAAACTTCAGTACCAAGCTGGGCAACAATGTTGCGGCAACGACCTACACCGTCATTACCGATCGGGGCGTTGCGGGTAGCACTACCGCTACCGACTTGCAGGGTATGCAAGGCAACCTGGCCGGCAACTGCGTACTGGGCGCCAACATCGATGCCAGTGCCACCAGCACCTGGAACAGCAATGCGGGTTTCAACCCTATTGGCATCGGCTCGACCGCATTTACCGGCCTCTTCGACGGTCTGGGCCACACGGTCAGCAACCTCACCATTGACCGGCCAACGACAAACTATGTGGGGCTGTTCGGGGTTGTCAACACGGGAGCATTCATCCGCAACGTCGGCCTAGTGGGCGGCAGCATCACCGGCGGCCTTTTCGTCGGCGGGCTGGTGGGGAAAAACAGCGGCAACGTCATCAACAGCTACGCCACGGGGAATCTGTCCGGCACCAGCGGCGTCGGCGGGCTGGTGGGGACCAACAACGGCAGCGTCAGCAACAGCTACGCCACGGGGAATGTGTCCGGCAGCCGTAGCGTCGGCGGGCTGGTGGGGATCAACTACGGCAGCACCAGCAGCGTCAGCAACAGCTACGCCACGGGGGCTGTGTCGGGTATCAATGACGTCGGCGGGCTGGTGGGGTACAACATGAACAGCGGCAGCATCAGCAACAGCTACGCCACGGGGGCTGTGGCAGGTTTCTTCGGTTACTTCGGCGGGCTGGTGGGGACCAACATCGGCAGCATCAGCAACAGCTACGCCACGGGGGCTGTGCCCTCGGGGGTTGTGGCAGGTATCAACGGTTACGTCGGCGGGCTGGCGGGGTACAACATCGGCAGCATCAGCAACAGCTACGCCACGGGCCAATCCACTAGCGCTGGCGGCACCGGCCTCACCACCACGCAATTGCAGCAATCGGCCAACTTCGGCGCTTGGGATTTAACCAACACCTGGGTGGTCTACGACGGCCACAGCAACCCGCTGCTGCGCAGCTTCATGACACCGCTGACGGTGACCCTGGGCAATACTTCCAAGACTTATGACGGTCAGCTGAACAGCGGCAGCGCACCCAGCGTGAGCTACTCCGTCACACCCGATGCCCACCTGCTGCTCGGCACCTTTGCGCTCGGTGGCGCGGCGGCCACGGCCGTCAATGCAGGCACTTATGCGGCATCTGGCAGCGGCCTGTATTCGACTGCGCAGCAGGGCGGCTACTCGGTGACCTATGTCAACAGCAACTTGACCATCAACAAAGCCAACGCCACCGTCACCGCCAACAGCGACAGCAGCAAGACCTACAACGGCGTTGCGCAAAGCGTGAGCGGCTTCACCGCCAGCGGGCTGGTGAACGGCGAGGCCGCCAGTGTCCTCACCGGAATCGGCGCGACTGGCGCAACCGGCACCAATGCCGCTAGCTACGCTAACACTGTCACAGGTACTGCCGGTGCTAATGGCAACTACAACCTGAGCTTTGTCGATGGCACATTGACCATCGACAAGGCAAATTTGGTTTTGAGCGGTTCACGCACCTACGACGGCACGAGCATCGTGGCGGGCAGCGCATTGACGGCTTCCGGCGCAAACTATGAAACCTTTGCCGTCTCAGGTACGGGCGACGTCAGCAATCTGGCCAGCAAAAACGTCCAAACCGGCAGCACATTAGCCAGTCTGACCGGCCTGGCCCTGGGGACCAGTGCAAACGGTGGGCTTTCAAACAACTACAACGCTTTGAGCACGACGGGCAGTGCGGTCACCATCAGCAAAGCCGATCTGGCGGTGACGGGTCTTGCTGCCAGCAGCAAAACCTATGACACCACCGCCATCGCTACCTTGACCGGCACCGCAGCTGTTGCCGCCTTGGGCGCGGACAACATCACCCTGGGCGGCACCGCCAGCGGCAGCTTTGCCAACAAGACCGTGGGCACGGGCAAAGCGGTGACCGTCACCGGCAACACGCTCAGCGGCCTTGATGCAGGCAACTACAACCTGGTGCAGCAAACTGGCATCACGGCTGCCATCAACCAAGCTGACTTGGCGGTGTCGGGCTTGTCTGCCAACAGCAAGACCTATGACGCAGGCACCGTCGCCACCTTGACCGGCACGGCTTCGGTGACGGCCTTGACTGGTGACAGCATCACCCTGGGCGGCACCGCCGGCGGCAGCTTCGCCAACAAGACCGTGGGCACGGGCAAAGCAGTGACTGTCACCGGCAACACTTTGAGCGGCACGGACGCTGGCAACTACAACCTGGTTCAACAAACTGGTTTGACGGCTGACATCAGCAAAGCCGACTTGGCCGTGACGGGTCTTGCTGCCAGCGGCAAAACCTATGACGCTGGCACGGTTGCCGCCTTGACCGGCACGGCTTCGGTGACGGCCTTGACTGGCGACAGCGTCACTCTGGGCGGCACGTCCAGCGGCAGCTTTGCCAACAAGACCGTGGGCACGGGCAAAGCGGTCACCGTTACCGGCAACACTTTGAGCGGCACGGACGCTGGTAACTACAACCTGGTGCAACAAACTAGTTTGACGGCTGACATCAGCAAAGCCGACTTGGCGGTGACGGGTCTTGCTGCCAGCAGCAAAACCTATGACGCAGGCACGGTTGCCACCTTGACCGGCACGGCAGCGGTTATTGCCTTGGGCTCGGACAGCATCACCCTGGGCGGCACCGCCAGCGGCAGCTTTGCCAACAAGACCGTGGGCACAGGCAAAGCGGTGACCGTTACCGGCAACACTTTGAGCGGCACGGACGCAGGCAACTACAACCTGATGCAGCAAACCGACCTGCAAGCTGACATCAACAAAGCCGACTTGGCCGTCACCGGTCTGTCTGCCAGCAGCAAAACCTACGACACCACCGCCATCGCTACCTTGACCGGTACCGCAGCTGTTGCCGCCTTGGGCTCGGACAGCATCACCCTGGGTGGCACCGCCAGCGGCAGCTTCGCCAACAAGGCCGTAGGCACGGGCAAAGCGGTGACCATCAGCGGCAATACGCTCTCTGGCACGGATGCTGGTAACTACAACCTGGTGCAGCAAACTGGCATCACGGCTGACATCAGCAAAGCCGACTTGGCGGTGACGGGTCTGTCTGCCAGCAGCAAGACCTATGACGCAGGTACGGTTGCCGCCTTGACCGGTACCGCAGCTGTTGCCGCTTTGGGCTCGGACAGCATCACCCTGGGCGGCACCGCCAGCGGCAGCTTTGCCAACAAGACCGTGGGCACGGGCAAAGCAGTGACCGTTACCGGTAACACTTTGAGCGGCACGGATGCTGGCAACTACAACCTGGTGCAACAAACGGGCCTGCAAGCTGACATCAGTAAAGCCGACTTGGCCGTGACGGGTCTTGCGGCCAGCAGCAAAACCTATGACACCACCGCCATCGCCACCTTGACTGGTACCGCAGCGGTTATTGCCTTGGGCTCGGACAGCATCACCCTGGGCGGCACTGCCAGCGGCAGCTTCGCCAACAAGACCGTAGGCACGGGCAAAGCGGTCACCGTCACCGGCAACACGCTCTCTGGCACGGATGCTGGCAACTACAACCTGGTGCAGCAAACCGGTTTAAGCGCCACCATTAGCAAAGCCGACTTGGCGGTGACGGGTCTTGCTGCCAGCGGCAAGTCCTATGACGCGGGCACCGTTGCCACCTTGACCGGCTCGGCTTCGGTGACGGCCTTGACTGGCGACAGCATCACCCTGGGCGGCACGGCCAGCGGCAGCTTCGCCAACAAGACTGTGGGCACGGGCAAAGCGGTGACCGTCACCGGCAACACGCTCGCTGGCACGGATGCTGGCAACTACAACCTGGTGCAGCAAACCGGTTTAAGCGCCACCATCAGCAAAGCCGACTTGGCCGTGACGGGTCTGTCTGCCAGCAGCAAAACCTACGACACCACCGCCATCGCTACCTTGACCGGTACCGCAGCTGTTGCCGCCTTGGGCTCGGACAGCATTACCCTGGGTGGCACGGCCAGCGGCAGCTTTGCCAACAAGACCGTGGGCACGGGCAAAGCGGTGACCGTCACCGGCAACACGCTCTCTGGCACGGACGCTGGTAACTACAACCTGGTGCAGCAAACTGGCATCACGGCTGCCATCAACCAAGCTGACTTGGCGGTGTCGGGCTTGTCTGCTAACAGCAAGACCTATGACGCAGGCACCGTCGCCACCTTGACCGGCACGGCTTCGGTGACGGCCTTGACTGGCGACAGCGTCACCCTGGGCGGCACTGCCAGCGGCAGCTTCGCCAACAAGACCGTGGGCACGGGCAAAGCAGTGACTGTCACCGGCAACACTTTGAGCGGCACGGACGCTGGCAACTACAACCTGGTGCAGCAAACGGGTTTGACGGCTGACATCAGCAAAGCCGACTTGGCCGTGACAGGTCTTGCGGCCAGCAGCAAAACCTATGACACCACCGCCATCACCACCTTGACCGGTACCGCAGCTGTTGCCGCCTTGGGCTCGGACAGCATCACCCTGAGCGGCACTGCCAGCGGCAGCTTCGCCAACAAGACCGTGGGCACGGGCAAAGCAGTGACCGTTACCGGTAACACTTTGAGCGGCACGGATGCTGGCAACTACAACCTGGTGCAACAAACGGGCCTGCAAGCTGACATCAGTAAAGACGACTTGGCCGTGACGGGTCTTGCGGCCAGCAGCAAAACCTATGACACCACCGCCATCGCCACCTTGACTGGTACCGCAGCGGTTATTGCCTTGGGCTCGGACAGCATCACCCTGGGTGGCTCCGCCAGCGGCAGCTTTGCCAACAAGACCGTGGGCACGGGCAAAACGGTGACCGTCAGCGGTAACACGCTCTCTGGCACGGATGCTGGCAACTACACCCTGGTTCAGCAAACCGGCCTGCAAGCTGACATCAGCAAAGCCGACTTGGCTGTGACGGGTCTTGCTGCCAGCAGCAAGACCTATGACGCAGGTACGGTTGCCGCCTTGACCGGTACCGCAGCTGTTGCCGCTTTGGGCTCGGACAGCATCACCCTGGGCGGCACCGCCAGCGGCAGCTTCGCCAACAAGACCGTAGGCACGGGCAAAGCGGTGACCGTCACCGGCAACACTTTGAGCGGCACGGATGCTGACAACTACAACCTGGTGCAACAAACCGGTTTAAGCGCCACCATCAGTAAAGCCGACTTGGCGGTGACGGGTCTGTCTGCCAGCAGCAAAATCTACGACACCACCGCCATCGCTACCTTGACCGGTACCGCAGTTGTTGCCGCCTTGGGCTCGGACAGCATCACCCTGAGCGGCAGCGCTGTTGGAGCCTTCGCCAACAAGAACGCAGGCACCGCCAAAGCAGTGACCGTGACTGGTAACACGCTCTCGGGAACAGACGCTGACAACTACAACCTAGTGCAACAAACTAGTTTGACGGCTGACATCAGCAAAGCCGACTTGGCGATGACGGGTCTTGCGGCCAGCAGCAAAACCTATGACACCACCGCCATCGCTACCTTGACCGGCACCGCAGCTGTTGCCGCCTTGGGCGCGGACAACATCACCTTGGGTGGTACCGCCAGCGGCAGCTTCGCCAACAAAACCGTGGGCACGGGCAAAGCGGTCACCGTCAGCGGCAACACGCTCAGCGGCCTTGATGCAGGCAACTACAACCTGGTGCAGCAAACTGGCATCAAGGCCACCATCAGTAAAGCCGACTTGGCCGTGACGGGTCTGGCGGCCAGCAGCAAAACTTATGACACCACCGCCATCGCTACCTTGACCGGTACCGCAGCTGTTGCCGCTTTGGGCTCGGACAGCATCACCCTGGGTGGCAGCGCTGTTGGAGCCTTCGCCAACAAGAACGCAGGCACCGCCAAAGCAGTGACCGTGACTGGTAACACGCTCTCGGGAACAGACGCTGGCAACTACAACCTGCTTCAACAAACCGGCTTGAGCGCTGACATCAGCAAAGCTGACTTGGCCGTCACCGGTCTGTCTGCCAGCAGCAAGACCTATGACGCAGGTACGGTTGCCGCCTTGACCGGTACCGCAGCTGTTGCCGCTTTGGGCTCGGACAGCATCACCCTGGGCGGCACTGCCAGCGGCAGCTTCGCCAACAAGACCGTGGGCACGGGCAAAGCGGTGACCGTCAGCGGTAACACGCTCTCTGGCACGGATGCTGGCAACTACAACCTGGTGCAACAAACTAGTTTGACGGCTGACATCAGCAAAGCCGACTTGGCCGTCACCGGTCTGTCTGCCAGCAGCAAGACCTATGACGCAGGCACCGTCGCCACCTTGACCGGCACGGCAGCGGTTATTGCCTTGGGCTCGGACAGCATCACCCTGGGCGGCACCGCCAGCGGCAGCTTTGCCAACAAGACCGTGGGCACGGGCAAAGCAGTCACCGTCACCGGCAACACGCTCTCCGGCACGGATGCGGGCAACTACAACCTGGTGCAACAAACGGGCCTGCAAGCTGACATCAGTAAAGCCGACTTGGCCGTGACGGGTCTTGCGGCCAGCAGCAAGACCTATGACACCACCGCCATCGCTACCTTGACCGGTACCGCAGCTGTTGCCGCCTTGGGCTCAGACAGCATCACCCTGGGCGGCACCGCCAGCGGCAGCTTCGCCAACAAGACCGTGGGCACAGGCAAAGCGGTGACCGTCACCGGCAACACGCTCAGCGGCACGGATGCTGGCAACTACAACCTGGTGCAACAAACTAGTTTGACGGCTGACATCAGCAAAGCAGACTTGGCGGTGACGGGTCTTGCTGCCAGCAGCAAAACCTATGACACCACCGCCATCGCTACCTTGACCGGTACCGCAGCTGTTGCCGCCTTGGGCTCGGACAGCATCACCCTGAGCGGCAGCGCTGTTGGAGCCTTCGCCAACAAGAACGCAGGCACCGCCAAAGCAGTGACCGTGACTGGTAACACGCTCTCGGGAACAGACGCTGACAACTACAACCTGGTGCAACAAACTAGTTTGACGGCTGACATCAGCAAAGCCGACTTGGCGGTGACGGGTCTTGCGGCCAGCAGCAAAACCTATGACACCACCGCCATCGCTACCTTGACCGGCACCGCAGCTGTTGCCGCCTTGGGCGCGGACAACATCACCCTGGGCGGCACCGCCAGCGGCAGCTTTGCCAACAAGACCGTGGGCACGGGCAAAGCGGTCACCGTCACCGGTAACACGCTCTCTGGCACGGATGCGGGCAACTACAACCTGGTGCAGCAAACCGGCCTGCAAGCTGACATCAGCAAAGCCGACTTGGCCGTGACGGGTCTGTCTGCCAGCAGCAAAACCTATGACACCACCGCCATCGCTACCTTGACCGGTACCGCTGCGGTTACCACCTTGGGCACGGACAGCGTCAGCCTGGGTGGCAGCGCTGTTGGAGCCTTCGCTAACAAGAGCGCAGGCACCGCCAAAGCGGTCACTGTGACAGGTAACACGCTCTCTGGCACGGATGCTGGCAACTACAACCTGGTACAGCAAACCGGTTTAAGCGCATCCATCAGCAAAGCCGATCTGGCTGTGACGGGTCTTGCTGTCAGCAGCAAAACCTATGACGCGGGCACGGCGGCCACCTTGACCGGCACCGCAGCTGTTACCGCCTTGGGCTCGGACAGCATCACCTTGGGCGGCAGCGCTGTTGGAGCCTTCGCCAACAAGAACGCAGGCACGGGCAAAGCGGTGACCGTGACTGGTAACACGCTCTCTGGCACGGACGCAGGCAACTACAACCTGATGCAGCAAACCGGCCTGCAAGCTGACATCAACAAAGCCGACTTGGCCGTCACCGGTCTGTCTGCCAGCAGCAAAACCTACGACACCACCGCCATCGCTACCTTGACCGGTACCGCAGCTGTTGCCGCCTTGGGCTCGGACAGCATCACCCTGGGTGGTACCGCTGTTGGAGCCTTCGCCAACAAGACCGTAGGCACGGGCAAAGCGGTCACCGTCAGCGGTAACACGCTCTCTGGCACGGACGCAGGCAACTACAACCTGGTGCAACAAACCGGTTTAAGCGCCACCATCAGTAAAGCCGACTTGGCCGTGACGGGTCTTGCGGCCAGCAGCAAAACCTATGACACCACCGCCATCGCTACCTTGACCGGCACCGCAGCTGTTACCGCCTTGGGCTCGGACAGCGTCAGCCTGGGCGGCAGCGCTGTTGGAGCCTTCGCCAACAAGAACGCAGGCACCGCCAAAGCAGTGACCGTGACTGGTAACACGCTCTCGGGAACAGACGCTGGCAACTACAACCTGCTTCAACAAACCGGCTTGAGCGCTGACATCAGCAAAGCTGACTTGGCCGTCACCGGTCTGTCTGCCAGCAGCAAGACCTACGATGCCACAACAGCATCGACCTTGACCGGCACCGCTTCTGTTGCTGCCCTAATGAGTGACCAGGTGACTCTAGTCGGTATGGCCAGAGGTGAATTCGCTGACAAAAACATTGGCACCAACATCGCGGTGACCGTTAGCGGCAACACGTTGAGTGGTCTTGATGCAGGCAACTACAACCTGGTGCAGCAAACTGGTTTGAAGGCCAACATCACAACATCCGAGCCCATCATCGCCGCTCAGGTGACTCTCGCCCAAATGAACAGTAAAGCCGTTAAGGCAGATGTAACCAACAGGTCCGATAAAACCAGCCAAATTGGCTTTACCGACAAACCGCAAAGTCAGACCGCGCCCATTGCCATCGTCGGCGAAGGCCAGCGCCTGCCTGAAGGCTTGCAACCTTTGAGCGCTCTTTGATGAAACAAGCGCCATCACTCACTATTAACTTCATAGCTACTCACGCACGTAGTACGGGGGCTACACCCCAATTTGACTCTTCAAACACCATGAATCCACCTAACTTCAAGCTCTCTTTCATCACCCTGGCCCTGCTAGCCTGCGCCAGTGCCTACGCTCAACCGAAACCCGATGCCGGTCAAATCACCCGCGAGCTGCAAAAGCCCGCCGACCTGACTGCGCCCAAAGCCAGCGCCCCTTTGCGCATTGAAGGTCAAGCCGTGCAGGGCGCAACCAGTAGCAATGTGCGCTTTGCCGTCAAATCCATTCGCGTCACCGGCAGTCAGGTGTTCCCAGCGGCCGAACTCGAAGCATTGGTGGCCAACCTGAGCGGGGCCGAGCACAGCTTGGCCGAGCTCGATGGCGGTACCGTTCGCATCTCGCGCTACTACCGCGAGCGTGGCTACGTGGTGGCGCGCGCTTACCTGCCAGCGCAAGACATCAAGGACGGCGTGGTGGTCATTGCCGTGCTCGAAGGTGTGCTGGACCAACAGCGCCTGAGCAACAAATCGCGCTTATCCGATGCCCTGGCTAACCGCTATCTGGCCGGTGTCAAACCCGGTGATGTGATCCATGCCCCAATCATTGACCGCGCCTTGCTGCTGCTGGGCGATACCCCTGGCGTGGGCGGCACCCGTGCTGCCCTGCAACCTGGTGCCAGCGTGGGAACGACCGATTTGCTGGTGGAGCTGGACCCGGATCAAGCCTATTCGGCCCATCTGGAGTTGGACAACTATGGCAACCGCTACGTTGGTGAGTGGCGCGTCGGGGCCAGCGTGGCGCTGAACAGTCCGCTGGGTCTGGGTGACTTGCTGAGCCTGCGCGCCATCACCAGCGGCGATCTCATGAGCTATGCGCGCTTGAGCTACCAGTTGCCGGTGGGCGTGAGTGGTCTCAAAGTGGGCGCGGCTTATTCCGATACCCACTACAAGCTGGGCGAAGAGTTTGCCTACCTGCAATCGCACGGCTCGGCCAGCAGCGCCAGCGTGTTTGCCTCTTATCCCTTGGTACGCAGCCAGGGCAACAATCTGACCAGTACGCTGAACTGGGAGGAGAAGAAGCTGCTTGATCAAACGGATACGCCTCTGACTCAAATCGACAAGCAGGTGCAGCTAGTGACGCTGGGTTTGGCTGGTAGTCGGCAAGATGCGGCATGGGGCGCTGGCCTGACGGCCTTTGATGTGTCGCTGACCAGCGGCAACTTGTCAATGGATGCGGCGTCATTGGCGCTGGATGCGGCGACCAACTCGGCCAATAGCAACGGCACCTTCAGCAAACTGGCCTACAGCCTGAACCGCCAGCAGCGTGTGAGCGACAAATACAGTTTGCAGCTGGCGCTGTCGGGCCAGCAGGCGAGCAAGAACCTGAACTCGTCGGAGAAGTTCTCGCTGGGCGGGGCCAGTGGCGTGCGTGCCTATCCGCAGGGTGAAGGCAGTGGTGACCAAGGCATGCTGGCGAACCTGGAAGTGCATCGCAGCCTGAACGAACAGCTGCAAGCGCTGGTGTTTTACGATGCCGGATCAGTGGACATCAACCGCAACCCTTATGGCGCCACAGCGGCGGCCAACACGCGCTTTATCTCAGGTGCGGGTCTGGGTCTGAATGGTCAGGTGGGCCAGTTGCAGTTCAAGACGTCGCTGGCCTGGAGCACCAGTGGGGGCGATCCGGTCTCTGACACCTCCACCCGCAGTCCGCGCTGGTGGCTTCAGTTAAGCTTGCCGCTTTGATTTCAGTAACCACCAAATCCGCCTGTAGCCCCCGTATTCACTGCGTTAGAAGCTATCAACTTAATAGCGAGTCCAAACCACGGTAGAGCTGGCTGGGCGATACCGGTTTGTGCAGCAAGGGGATGCCGCTGGCCAGTGCTTCGCGCAGCCGCTCGGGAGCGGTGTCGCCGGTAATCAGCAGGGCTGGCAAGGCATCACCCAACAAGTGGCGCAGGGTTGCAATCGCCTCAATCCCGGTGCGCTGCTCGCGCAACCGGTAGTCGCTGATGATCACATCGGGCGCTTCAATGCGCGCCAGGGCCAGCGCTTCTTCAATCGTCTCGGCCACCGCACACTCGCAGCCCCAGTCCTTGAGCAAATGCAGCATGCCCTCACGCACGGCTTCATCATCGTCAATCAACAGCACACGCATTTGAAGCGTGCGAACCTTGCCCGACTCAACCATCAACGGCGCCACAGCAGAAGCTGCCGTGGCCAGCGGCAAGGTCAAACGAAATACGCTGCCCCGCTGCAAGGTGGACACCAGCGCCAACTCATGCCCCAGTGTGCGCGCCAGACCCGACACAATCGCCAACCCCAGGCCCAGTCCCTTGCGCCGATCCCGTTCGGGATTGCCCAGCTGGTGAAACTCGCGAAACACCTCGCTTTGCTGTGACGACTCAATGCCAATGCCCGTGTCCCACACCTCCATCACGGCTTGCTGACCACGGCGCCGACAGGTCACCAGCACCCCGCCGCGCTCGGTGTAGCGAATCGCGTTGGACACCAGATTGCGCAAAATCAACTCAATCAATGCCGGGTCAGACTGCACCACCAGCGCCGTCTCGCGGGATCGGTATGCCAGGCCATTGGCATCGGCCTGACTCACAAACTCCCGCTCAATTTTGTTGAGTAGCGGCTGCATGCCAAAGGCCTGTAGCTGCGGCTCGATCACCCCGGCCTCGACGCGTGAAAAATCCAGCAGGGTATTGAGCATCTCGGCCGATGCATCGCTTGCTGCGCTGGCGCTGGCGAGCAACTCGCGCTGCTGCGCGTTCAACTCTGTGCGCGACAACACCTCCAGGAACAAGCCCTGTGCGTGAATCGGCTGACGCAAATCGTGGCTGGCGGCGGCGAGGAACTTGGTCTTGGCGGCATTGGCCTGTTCGGCCTCAAGACGCGCCGCGTCGGCAATCTCCGTTTCCTGACGCAACTTCTCCAGCAACTCGTGATTTTCAAAACGCAAATCAATGGACGAACGCACCGTGCGGCCCAGGTTACCGGCCTGCCCCAGCATAACGAAAGCATACAAAACGACGGCCACACTCAGACTCAAAAAATCCGGATCTCCCATGAACCACAGCTTGGTGATGGCCATCGTCATCGCCGGGATGAGAAAAGCGAGGTACAAGCGCAGCACAGGCCCCTGCGTGGACACGGCCCCCGCAGCCATACCCGCTACCACAGAAAACACCAGAATGCTGGCTGCCAGATTGTTTGCATCAAACGCGATCCACACCAGCGAACCCCAGAGCGAGCCACCCACCACGTTGATGGCCATGAGCGTCCACACCACCTGCGCCGCGCGCGCTTGCGTCACGCCTAAAGTGCGCTGGCGGCGTGCATAACGAAACCAGTTCAGGTTCGACAAAATGACCGCCACGCCCCAAACGCGCAGAGACAGCGCATTGCTGCCATGGGACAAAGCCCAGACGATAAGCATCGTGACCAAAAACACGGGCAGCACTGTGCTGCCCACGCCGCTGAGCAACAGCCGCAACTGCTCAACCAGAACGCGCCCTTCGGCCAGACGCAGCGGATTCCCCTTTGTGTTACCCCTCATATCAACCCACCAAGCCTTGGCGACGTGCCACAAACGCAGCCTCGCATTGACCCGGCGTCAGGCTCTTGGACACAAAACCGTCTGCGGTGCGAAACATGGCGTGATCGTCAATCAACAAAATACAAGGGGAGTTCATGGCGGGCATTAAACCACCTAATAAGCACGGGTCTTTTTGGATCACATGCGCCCCGTATTCACTGCGTGAGCAGCTATCAACTTAATAGCGAGTTCAAACCACGATAAAGCTGGCTGGGCGATACCGGTTTGTGCAGCAAGGGGATGCCGCTGGCCCGTGCTTCACGCAGCCGCTCGGGAGCGGTGTCGCCGGTAATCAGCAGGGCTGGCAAGGCATCGCCCAACAAGTGGCGCAGGGTTGCAATCGCCTCAATCCCGGTGCGCTGCTCGCGCAACCGGTAGTCGCTGATGATCACATCGGGCGCTTCAATGCGCGCCAGGGCCAGCGCTTCTTCAATCGTCTCGGCCACCGCACACTCGCAGCCCCAGTCCTTGAGCAAATGCAGCATGCCCTCACGCACGGCTTCATCATCGTCAATCAACAGCACACGCATTTGAAGCGTGCGAACCTTGCCCGACTCAACCATCAACGGCGCCACAGCAGAAGCTGCCGTGGCCAGCGGCAAGGTCAAACGAAATACGCTGCCCCGCTGCAAGGTGGACACCAGCGCCAGGTCATGCCCCAGCATGCGCGCCAGACCCGACACAATCGCCAACCCCAGGCCCAGTCCCTTGCGCCGATCCCGTTCGGGATTGCCCAGCTGGTGAAACTCGCGAAACACCTCGCTTTGCTGTGACGGCTCAATGCCAATGCCCGTGTCCCACACCTCCAGCACGGCTTGCTGACCACGGCGCCGACAGGTCACCAGCACCCCGCCGCGCTCGGTATAGCGAATCGCGTTGGACACCAGATTGCGCAAAATCAACTCAATCAATGCCGGGTCCGACTGCACCACCAGCGCCGTCTCGCGGGATCGGTATGCCAGGCCATTGGCATCGGCCTGACTCACAAACTCCCGCTCAATTTTGTTGAGTAGCGGCTGCATGCCAAAGGCCTGTAGCTGCGGCTCAATCACCCCGGCCTCGACGCGTGAAAAATCCAGCAGGGTATTGAGCATCTCGGCCGATGCATCGCTTGCCGCGCTGGCGCTGGCGAGCAACTCGCGCTGCTGCGCGCTCAACTCTGTGCGCGACAACACTTCCAGAAACAGACCCTGTGCGTGAATCGGCTGGCGCAAATCGTGGCTGGCGGCGGCTATGAATTTGGTCTTGGCGACGCTGCTGTCATTAGCCTGCTGCATCGCTGTAAAGAGCGCAATTTCCATCTGCTTGCGCTCAGTCACATCGATACCAAAACAGATGACTGAGCGGGGGACCTGAATCACACTGTTCTTCCAGGCAATTGTTCGCTCCAGCCCGGCCTTGGTCAGTATTGAATATTCGGTTGCGTGCAGCAAGTCGCTGGCGTCCCCGTCAGCGTAAAGCATGTCTGTCACACTTGAAAAATCAGTCGTTGGCAAGACCAGTTCAAACCAGCTATGTCCGAGTACTTCATCCCGACGATAGCCGGAGATGCGCTCCGCGGTTTCATTGAAAACGGTGATGCATCCGATTGCATCCAGACCGACCACCATGACGTTGGCGGTCGCAATCAACTGCTCTGAAAAGACCTTGCCAGCCAAAACCTGGCGCTTACGCCGCTCGGCAACCAAAGCAAGAAAGGTCACCACCACAGTAGTAAAAACAAAGATCAGGACATAGACAAAAACATTGCGTCGCCAGGTGGCCAGAACCTCGTCGAACTGCCGCGAAAGGATCAGGCCAATGCCCGTGTCTCCGACCGTACGCACGAGGAAGAGTCGCGTTTTGCCGTCTTGCAAAGAGGGGCCGATGTGGCGGGTCACCTGCGTGCCCGCGTTGGCATGATCTTGAAATACTTGACTGACGTTGGCAATATTTTTGCCAAAAAACTTCTCCGGATCACCAATGCGGAGCAAGAGATCACCTTCGCGGTTAAAGATGACCGCCATACTGGCTGAGTCGTCCGAATGAACAGATTTCAATACCTTTGGAAAAAAGCTGAACCCGATGGTTACACCCACGATACCGAGAAATTGTTGGTTCGCATCAACAATGGGCAAAGTGAAAACTACCGCATTAACGCCGAGAAGGCGTTTGTCGGGGCGTGACATGAATATCTTCGGTGACCGACCTCGATCAAGGTGCGCGGCAAAGTACGCTTCTTGAGAAACATCCCGGCCGATGATCGTCTGATCAGTGCCAAGCAGAATGCGCCCACCGGCATCCGCAACCAACAGCGTGCCGAGTTCAGGCAGGTCTTTACGATACGGCTCAGATAGCGCGGCGAATGCATTGCGCGGGAGTGAATTTTCTTTCAATCGCTCCTCAACCATTAGAGTCAACAAATGGTCGACTTTGTCTAATGCGCTGGTGACCTGTGCGTCAGCATTGCGAGCATGGGCCTCTAGCAGCCGGTATTCTGAAACCTGCACCTGCTGATATTCGTCATAGACGACCCAGCTCAGTGTGAGACCAACAATCAGCAGTACGGCGATTGGAATGATGCTGTCGCTTGCATACCCCCACAAGCGCCGCAACCGCTTCATCAACCCACCAAGCCCTGGCGACGTGCCGCAAACGCAGCCTCGGCCCGACTCGCCACCTGAAAAAACTCCAGGATGTCTTGCACATGCCGACGCACCGTGTTGTCAGACAGCGAAAGCTGGCGAGCAATGAGTTTGTTCGACAGCCCCTGGTGCAGCAGGTTGAGCACCTCGCATTGACGCGGCGTCAGGCTCTTGGGGGCAAGCCCTGCGTCGGCCGGAGAAAGTTCAGAAAATTGGCCGTGCAACACCAGATAAATGGCTTCAATGATTTTCTCTGCCGTGTCGGCCTTGGACACAAAACCGTCAGCGCCGCGAGCCAGTGCCAGGCGCACAGTCTCAGGCTCGTCGTGAGATGACAGCATCAAAACAGGCGTCGCGGGCCATTTGCGTTTGAGCAAGGCTATGCACTCCAAGCCACTCAAACCGTTGAGCTTGATGTCCAGCAGCACCATATCAACGGTGTCTAGCGTGCTGAGCATCACTTCATCAAATGACCCCGCTTGCACAATATTTGCGCCGGGCAAGGCGGTCTTGATGACCAGGCTTAGCCCGGTACGAAACATGGCGTGATCGTCAATCAACAAAATACAGGGCGAATACATGGCGGGATTAAACCACCTAAGCGCCCAATATGCACTGGTCTTTATAGACCATATAAGCACTGGTCTTTTTGGACCATATACCTTTTGTTACGGATTGCGTACATTCGCTGCTCGACTGAAAACCAAAGGATTTTGATGAAAAGCCACGCCTCCATGAACCGTATTTACCGCCTCGTCTGGAACCACACCTTGGGTGTCATGGTGGCCGTGGCTGAAAACGCCAAAGGGCGTGGCAAGTCCCGCACCAGCCGTGGTCTGGTGGCCGGGGCGGTGGCGTTGACCGGTGGTTTGTTCCTCACCCCCTTCGCCCAAGCCGGACCCACCGGCGGCCAAGTCAGCGCGGGCAGCGGCATCATTACCCAAGTCGGTTTGAACACCACCATCAACCAGACCAGCCAGAACCTGGCCATCAACTGGCAGGGCTTTGGCATTGCCGCCAACGAGTCAGTTCGCTTTAACCAGCCCAACACCTCTTCCATCGCGCTGAACCGCGTCGTCGGTCAAGACCCGAGCCAGATTCTGGGCAGTCTGAGCGCCAACGGTCAGGTGTTTGTGATCAACCCCAATGGCGTGCTGTTTGGCGCTACGGCGCAGGTCAACGTGGGTGGTCTGGTGGCTACCACGCTGAACCTGAGCGATGCCGACTTGCTGGCCGGTCGCTATGTTTTTGATAGCTCCTCACGCAGTGTAGACGGCGCTGTGGTCAATAAAGGCTCATTAACCGCTGCCCAAGGCGGCTACATTGCCTTGCTGGCGCCCGAGGTGCGCAATGAAGGCGTCATCAGCGCCACGCTGGGCACGGCGCTACTGGCTGCGGGCAACAAGGTCACGCTGAACCTGAACAGCGGTAGCTTGCTGGGCTACAGCATCGACCAGGGTGCGATCAACGCGCTGGCCGACAACAAACAACTCATTCAAGCCGACGGCGGTCAGGTCTTCATGTCGGCCAAGGCGGCGGATGCGCTGAGCACGGCGGTGGTCAACAACACCGGCATCCTCCAGGCGCGCACGGTGCAAAACGTGGCGGGGGTGATCAAGCTGGTGGGGGACATGGACCACGGCATGGTCAATGTGGGCGGCACGCTGGATGCGTCGGCGCCTACCAGTGGCAACGGCGGATTTATTGAAACCTCTGCGGCGCATGTAAAGGTAGCTGACAGTGCCAAAGTTACCACGCTGGCCGCCAACGGCCTGAACGGCACCTGGCTGATCGACCCGGTGGACTTCACTATTGCCGCCACAGGTGGCGACATGACGGGTGCAGCAGTGACCAGTGCACTAAGTGGCGGCAATTTCACCATCCTGAGCAGCAACGGAACCCACGGCGGCACGGCAGGCGATGTCAACGTCAACGACGTGGTGAACTGGTCGGCCAACAAGCTGACGCTGAACGCGCAAAACAACATCAATATCAACGCCGCCATGACCGCCACCAGCACGGCCAGTTTGGCGTTGGAGTTCGGTCAAGGCGCAGTTGCAGGGGGCAACACCAGCAACATCATCACTGGCGCTGCGGGTGTCGTAAATCTACCCGCCAGCACCACCAACTTCACCACCAAACAGGGCTCGGACGGCGCAGTTAAAACCTACACCGTCATTACCGATCTGGGTGCAGAGAACAGCACCACCACCACCGATTTGCAGGGCATGGGCGGCAATCGGGCGGGTAACTACGTGCTGGGTGCCAACATTAATGCATCAGCAACGGGCACCTGGAGTGCAGGCTTCGCGCCTGTAGGTTACGACTATTTCAACCCTTTCACAGGCACCTTCGACGGCCTGGGTCACACCATCAATAACCTCACCATCAATCTTCCTTATACAAATAATGTTGGTCTGTTTGGTAATGCGGGTACGGATTCAGTCATTCGCAATGTGGGGCTGACTGGCGGCAGCGTGACTGGAAGCTGGTTAACTGGCGCCCTGGCGGGGGTTAGTTACGGTACGGTCAGCAACATCCATTCCAATGAAGCTGTATTCAGTAATGGCAGCGACGTCGGCGGTCTGGTTGGATTAAACAACGGCACGGTCAGTAACAGCCATGCCGAGGGCACCGTGAACGCGACCGGCTACGATGTCGGCGGCCTGGTTGGAAGAAGCGGCGGCACGATTACCAACAGCTATGTTGGCGGCGGTTCGGTGTCTGGCTACCAATCCGTCGGCGGCTTGGTGGGCAACGGGACGGCCACCAACTCGCATTACGATATTGACGCAGTCAGCATCAACGGTGCAACAGGCGTGATTTCCACGGGCGGGCTTTTCAACACAAATGGCACAGGTCAATTCAACGAATGGCAGACCAACGGCTCACTGAACATCGCCAACTACGCCTCCACGTTGTCCGGCAGTGGCAATAGCTACACCCTCAGCAGCGTGCAGGGCATGAAAGACCTGATCGGGTTTGCCGACAATTCGGCTTATACCTTCACTTTGGCAAACAACCTGACGCTGACATCTGGCTTGTACATCCCTTATCTGGCAGGCACCTTTGACGGCGGCAACTTCACCATTTCCGGCCTCAACCTCAGCGGTGGAAGCAAGATTGGTCTGTTTGGAACTGCGGCTTCGGGCTCCAATATCAAGAATGTGGCGTTGACAGGCGGCATCGTGAGCGGTGGTAATTACGTCGGTGCGTTGGTGGGATACAACAGCGGCACCATCACCAACAGCTCCTCCACCAATGGCGCGGTCAGCAGCAGCGCGGGCTACGATGTTGGCGGCTTGGTGGGACGAAACTACTACTCTGCCACCATCACCAACAGCTACGCCACTGGTAGCGTAACGGAGAGCACGACGGTTGGTAACGCGATTGGCGGCCTGGTGGGGCGCAATTACGGCACGGTCAGCAACAGCCATGCAGCAGGCAGCGTGACGGGTAATTACGGTGTCGGTGGATTGGTGGGTCTTCACGGTGGCGGCTCAATCAACAACAGTTACGTCAGTAGCAGCACCGTGGTGGGCAGCTCAAACGTCGGCGGTCTGACAGGCGTCACTCGTGGCTCGCTCAGCAATTCGCACTACGACATTGATGCGGTCACGATCAACGGAAGTTCGGCGGTCGCTCAGGGCGGGCTTTATAACACCGCAGGCACGGGACAATTCAACGACTGGCTGACCCACAATGGCACGCTGAACATTGCCAACTACGCCTCAACGCTGTCCGGCAGCGGCAATAGCTACACCATCAGCAACATACAGGGTATGAAAGACTTGTTGGGTTTTTCCGATACGGCAGCCTACACCTTCACCTTAGCAAGCAACCTTGATCTTGCAAGCACTCCTGGGTTTTACGTCCCTACCTTTGCTGGCACCTTCAACGGTGCGGGGCATACCATTGCCAACCTTAACCTCAATACGCCTACGACTAGCAATGTGGGTCTGTTTGGCACCACCGCAACTGGTTCTTCAATTCTCAACCTGGGACTGGTCGCAAACAGCGTGAGTGGTTATAGCAGCGTCGGCTCACTGGTGGGGGAAAACAACGGCACAGTTAGCAACAGCTATGCCACGGGCAATGTAGTGGGCACAGGCAACTACATTGGCGGCTTGGTGGGGTTTAATCACGGCACGGTTAGCAACAGCTACGCAACCGGCAGTGTGAACCTGAATGGTGGCGGATATCGTGTCGGTGGGCTGGTGGGTCAAAACAGCGGCACCGTCAGCAACAGCTACGCTACGGGCGACGTGAACAGTTCTTACAATGCAGGTGGGTTGTCGGGGTACAACGACGGCACGGTTAGCTACAGCTACGCCACCGGCCATGTCACCGGTAATTATTCAGGCGGGCTGATCGGATATAACAACTCCAATTCGGTCTCAAACAGCTTCTGGGATGTCACCACCTCTGGCTACGCCGACGGTTTGGGCATTGGCTACAACGCTGCCAGTGGCCCTGGTGTGGCAGGAACGCCTGAAGCTGGCGTGACCGGCCTTGCAACTTCTGCCTTTTTTAACGTTGCTAGCTTCACCGGCTTCACCTTCGGCACGGTCGGCGGTACCGCCAATCAGTGGGTGATCGTGGATGCCGACGGCTCGCTCAACAATGCAGGCGGCGCGGCTGGCAACACCCGCCCGATGCTGCTCTCTGAATACAACACCAGCATCTCCAACGCGCACCAGTTGCAATTGATGACGTTGGATCTGACGACCAATTACACCCTGGTGGCCAATGTGGATGCATCGGCAACCAATGGCACAGTCAATCCGTCTAGCGTGTGGGGTACGGCAGGCTTCACTCCGATTGGCGGGTATTGGGGTAGCACCTTCGGTACCAGCTTCAGCGGTACTTTAGATGGCCAGGGGCACACGATCAACAACCTGACCATCAATCAGCCCACATCAGACTTCGTTGCTCTTTTCAGAGATCTGGATTTCGGTGGCACGATCAAAAACGTCGGGCTGGTCGGGGGCGTGGTTGGTGGTCGCCAGGTTGTTGGGGGGCTGGTCGGGCTTAATTTCGGCACCATCAGCAATAGCTACAACACGGGCAGCGTGAGCGCGTCAGGAAACACGGTCGGCGGGATGGCGGGGCAAAACAATGGCATCATCAGCAACAGCTATGCCACGGGTGCCGTGCAAGGTGTTGACTACGTCGGTGGGCTGGCGGGCAACAACGACAGCGGTTGCTGTGTCGGTGGCAGCGGCATCGTCAATAGCTACGCAACGGGCGCTGTCACTGGTTCCGGATCCCATCTCGGCGGGCTGGTCGGAAACATGCAAAGCGGGACGATCAGCAACAGCTATTGGGACAAGCAAACATCAGGGCAAGCTAATTCGGCGGGCGGCATCGGCATGACCACTGCTGAGATGCAGACTGCGGCCAATTTCACTTCGGCCACCGCAGCCAATGGCAACGTGAACCCCAACTGGGACATGGCGGGCACCTGGATCGTGTACGACGGCCATACCGCTCCGTTACTGCGCTCCTTCATGACAGCGCTGACCGTGACCGCGAGCGTTGCCAGCAAAACGTATGACGGACAGGCTTACACCGCCAGCGGTGTAACCTATTCCGCAGCACCCAATGCCAATTTGTTGGGCAGCTTGAATTACAGCAGTGCAACGAACGCGGGCACTTATGCCGCCAGCGGGTTGTACTCCAATCAGCAAGGCTATATCGTCAGCTATGTGGGTGGCACGCTCACGATCAACAAAGCGGACTTGGTCCTGAGCGGGTCGCGAGCCTATGACGCCACCACCACCGTGGCGGGTAGCGTATTGACAGCCTCCGGCGTGAACAATGAAACCTTTGCCGTGTCAGGTGCGGGTGATGTCAGCAATCTGACCAGCAAAAACGTCCAAACCGGCAGCACATTGGCCAGCCTGACCGGCTTGACCCTGGGTAGCAGTGCAAACGGCGGACTTTCAAGCAACTACAACGCTTTGAGCACGACGGGCAGTTTGGTCACCATCAGCAAAGCCGACTTGGCTGTGACGGGTCTTGCTGCCAGCAGCAAAACCTATGACGCAGGCACGGTTGCCACCTTGACCGGTATCGCAGCTGTTGCCGCCTTGGGCTCGGACAGCGTCACCCTGGGTGGCACCGTCAGCGGCAGCTTCGCCAACAAGACCGTAGGCACCACCAAAGCGGTGACCGTGGCAGGCAACACGCTCAGCGGCACGGATGCAGGCAACTACAACCTCGTTCAACAAACTGGTTTGACGG
>Ga0209123_1000521_pt1 | contig 48676 bp, 64 predicted proteins | sample BarGraIncu00431A_FD_184500 | JGI IMG/M metagenome (GOLD analysis project Ga0209123, IMG submission 184500) | Arctic peat soil microbial communities from Barrow, Alaska, USA - Barrow Graham LP Incubations 004-31A (SPAdes) (version 2) | ecosystem: Environmental > Terrestrial > Soil > Wetlands >...
CATATGAGTGAGCAGGCTTTTGATGACCAATGTACAGGTGCTAATCCAAGATATCCATTAATAAGCGAACTTAAGCAAATGTATATAAATGTCTTCGAAAAATAAATTTACTAATTTGATAAACTCTAAAAGTCATTCTTTAGAAGTTTGTTCAACTTATATACAGAAAAGCAGCACTGCATGAAAATGCACTGCTGCTTTTTGAATTATCTAGTGTTTTTCAGTGGGAGCCCAATGGTTATTTTTGTTCCCACTTCTGGTCTACTTTCAACTGAAATTGAGCCATTATGCTTACCAATAATCCATTTTGCAATAGATAAGCCAAGACCTGTTCCACCACTTTCTTTTGCTCTTGATTTATCACATCTATAAAATCTATTGAAGATGTATGGAAGATCTTCTTTTGTGATGCCTATTCCTGTATCTATAATTTCAAGAATTAAATTTTTCTTTCTAATATAACTATTTAGCATAATACTTCCACCCTTAGGGGTATATTTTATGCTATTGTCAATAAAAACTCTTAATGCTTGTTTAAGCAATTTTTTATCTGCATAAATTAAAGCTTGTTGGTTTACCTCAGATTTAATTTCATGTGAAGTATCAATTAGTTTTGTTTCTTTTATAATCTCATCAACTAATTCATTAATATAAAAACTTATCTTTTCAATTTTTTGAGTGTTTTTATCACTTCTTGCGAGAAATAAAAGCTTTTCTACTAATTGTTGCATATCTAAAGCCTCGCTTTTGATAGCGGTTATAGATTCCTCTAATACTTCTTTATCATCTTTTCCCCAGCGGTATAGCATATTTGCATAGCCTTGAATTACAGCTATTGGGGTTCGAAGTTCATGAGAAGCATCTGATACGAACTGGTTTTGTTGTTCATAGGCGGTTTGAATACCATCTAGCATTTTATTAATAGTTTCAGCTAAATCTTTTAGTTCATCCTTAGAAATACTAACATTTAATCTAGTTTCTAAGGCATTAATTGAAATAGCCTTTGTGGTTTTTGTCATATCTTTAATGGGTAAAAGCATTTTTTTACTGGCTTTGGAGCCAAAACCTAATGTGACAATTAAAGATAATATGTTTAAGAAAAAAATAATTAGAGTAAAAATACCCCAATATTCATTTTCCCTATTGAGGTTTTTAGAAAATTGAAGGAAAAAGATTTTATTATTGTTGGCCAGTTTAGTGGTAACAAAAACAAATTGTTGGCTTATTTCATTAATAACAGGAGAAGGTGAGATTTCTTTATGAAAAGATACCTTTGTTTTATCTTTTTCAGTAGAATAAACAAGATTTTCACTTTCATCAAAAATACTAAATGTTACATATTCTATATTAGAAAAAATCTTCACATTAAAATTTTGAATATCTTTGTCTAATTTAGCATAATTACTAGCTACTGCACTGTATTTAGTGAGTTCACCATTGACTTCATTTAGCAGAAAAAATCTAAAGCCTATAATTAAACCAACACTTAACAGGAATAGTGTAGTAGAAAAAATGAGCGTATATACTGCAGTCATTTTAAAACTGATTGAAAATCTTAAGCCTTTATGAATTCTGTAAGTTAGCTTTTTTAATAACTTTGGCAAGAAAATCAGTATTATTTTCGTTGTCTTAAATAAAAATCGCAAGTATTGCCATATAAACCTAAAGATAAATTTTGAATTATTCATCTTTTAAAAGATATCCCACCCCTCGTACAGTATAAATAAACTTCTTGTTAAATTTATCATCTATTTTACTTCTTAAATATCTAATGTATACATCTACCACATTAGTATCACCCATATATTCATATCCCCATACAATATCTATAATCTTATTTCTTGTAAGAACAATATTTTTATTTTCAATTAAGTATTTAAGTAAATCAAATTCCGTTTTAGTTAATTCTATAGCGTTGTTTTTAAAAGTAACCATATGTCCATCTAAGTCTATTGTCAAATCTCCAATAGATAATATATTAGTGATTTCCTTAAATACAGGTGCCTTTTTTAATGCTGTTCTTATTCTTGCTAGTAATTCTTCAATAGCGAAAGGCTTAGTCATATAGTCATCGGCACCTATGTCAAGACCCATAACTTTATCCATTATCTCATCTTTTGCAGTAAGCATTATAATTGGAACTGCTGACACTTGCCTTAGTCTTCTTAATACTTCTAGACCGTTTAATGAAGGTAACATAACATCTAGAATTATTATATCAAAAATTTCATTAATGGCTTTATCTAAACCCTCACGTCCGTCATGACATTGCTCAACGCTATATCCCTCATAGGTTAATTCTAACTCAAGAAATCGTGCTATTTTTATTTCATCCTCAATTATTAAAATCTTTTGTCCACTCATAATACACTAACCCCCAAAATATATTATATTAACGATACTTTTATTATATATTATTTTTTATATAATTGGGGACAATTGCTTTATATTTTAAATTTTACTAATATAAAAAACAACCTACATGTATAAAATGTAGGTTACTAGGGTGTTATTCAGTTTTCATTTCTTCTGAAATTTTTGTAGTTACTTTATTAACAGCCACTGATAATTTATCAAAAATCTTGTTTACTTCTGAATCTTCACTATTTTTCTTTTGAATTCTTATTTTATGGTTAGTGACTAAGGCCAATATTAATGCTGTGATTACAATGGGTGGAACTACTATAGTTACTATAACGGCTAGTGTTACACAGATATTTAATACCACAGTATCATCTTTTTTAACTATTAATTTTGTTTCGTTACCTTTTTTTATAAGCTTTTTTACCTTCTTAAAGAATTTATTTTCACTGCAAGGGGTCTCCTCAGGCTTAATTTTGTTTTGTTTTTCAAGATATACTAATGCCTCAATAAGGTTTCCACTGCTTTGCTCTAAGGCATTTTTAGCATCCTCATAACTTACATTAGCTCTTTTTCTTAGCTCATCAATTTGTTCTAAATTTATTGACATTTAAATTCCTCCTAATTTTTATTTGGGATTGGTAAGAATTATTTGTTTTCTATATTTTTATTATAAGACGCGGGAATTAAAGCTTTATTAGTAGAAGATTAGAATTAGGTTAGAAATTTAAATTAATAAGGGCAAATTTTAGAATAACACCTTAAATTAGGGTAAAATATTAATTGTAGTGATTTAATTTGAGAATGGAGTGATAAACATATGATTACACTTACAGAGCAACAAGCGCAAAATATAGTAGATAGAATGATGAATGTTATACCATATAATGTAAACATTATGAATAACAAAGGAATTATTATTGGAAGTGGAGATAAAAATAGATTATATAAGCTACATGAGGGAGCTATGGAAGCTATAGGAAAGAAAGTGATGATTGAAATTTTAGAAGGCGGTGTAGATACAAAACCAGGGGTAAATACACCTATACTTTTTCAAAATAAAGTTATTGGGGTAATAGGAATTACAGGTAAACCAGAAGATGTTCGTCCTTTTGTTGAACTAGTTAGAATAACTTCTGAACTTTTAGTAACCCAAGAGTATGTCCTATTTCAAAGAAAAATAAGTGAACAGTTGAAAGATGAATTTTTATATGAATTAATTCATATGAAAAACAGCTATGCTCAGGATTTCAAAGAAAGAGGAGGTGCTTTAGGAATTGATGTATCTCTTCCTAGGGTAGCGGTGATATTAACTTTAATGAGAGTTGCATGGAAAAAGTAAAGGCTAAATTGCTGAATTTTATAAGAAATGATGAATATTATTTGAAATTAAATCCATCTACTATATTGATTTTCATGTATTATGATAGCTCTTTTACTAAGAGAGTAGAAAAGTTTTTATGCAAGGGAGAAGAGAATCACTTTGAAATAGGTATAGGGCTAAATGAAAATATTTTTTGCATATCATATAAACAAGCAATAAAGGCACTTGAAATTGGTAAAAAGCTTCAAAGTGAAAGAAGTGTTCATTTATATAAAGATATTGCTTTTATCTCATTTTTATCAGGGTTTAAAGGAAATAACGAGATGGAAAAAATAATTGTAGATTTACAAGCTGAGAATCAGTTGAATTTGTTAACAACACTGATTACATATATAAATATGAACGGACAAGCAAATAAAACTGCTGAGGCACTTTACATTCATAGAAATACATTGAATTATAGGTTAGAAAAGGTTGAAGAGGTTACGGGAAAAAATCCTAAGAACTTAACTGATCTGTTTCAATTATATACTGCATATATTTTATCGAAGATTTAATTGTTCAAATGCACAATAAATATGGAGTAAATATTAAACAATTGCCTAATGTTTATATGCAACTTTAGTACTAACATCCGTAGGAGTTTTTATAGATGTGGCAGTTATTACAGTAGCACCAATAGCATTGTCTATTGCTAGTCGTGCTAATTTGTCCAAATCATCTATTCTAATTGCTATGATAGGCGGAGGAAAGGCAGGCAACATTATGTCTCCTAATCCTAATGCTATAGCAGCATCAGATGCATTTAAAATACCATTAACATCTGTTATGGCAGCAGGGATAATACCAGCAATATTTGGACTTATTGTTACATGCATAATAGCTAAAAAGCTTATTAAAAAAGGAAGCTTTGTTATGAAAGATGAGGTTGATAGTGCAGTTGAACAAAAACCAAGTTTTATTTCAGCCATTGTTGGGCCAGTAGTAGCTATAGCCTTACTTTCTCTAAGACCACTATTTAAAATTAGCATAGATCCATTAATAGCATTGCCAATTGGAGGAGCTATAGGGGCTCTCGCTATGGGGAAAATTAAACACTTAAATAAATATTCAATTGTAGGACTAACCAAAATGAGCGGAGTGGCTATTTTACTTATTGGAACAGGAACTCTTGCAGGAATTATAGCTAATTCTGGTTTGAAAGACGTAATTATTCAAGGACTTATGGCTTCAGGGCTTCCTGCATATGCATTAGCTCCAATATCAGGAATACTTATGTCGGCAGCTACAGCATCTACTACATCTGGTACTGCAGTAGCTAGTACAGTATTTGGTGGAACAATATTAGAACTGGGAGTTTCACGTATTTCGGCAGCAGCAATGATTCACAGTGGAGCCACAGTTTTAGATCATCTTCCACACGGAAGTTTCTTCCATGCTACAGGTGGAAGCATATTTATGGGTATGAAAGAAAGATTAAAACTTATACCTTATGAATCATTAGTTGGGTTAACTATGACATTAGTGTCAACAATAATATTTGGAATAATGCGATAGAAATCTAAATTATTAATTTACTTTGGAAAGGATAGATATATATGAAATTTGTGTTAGCACCGGATTCTTTTAAAGAAAGTATGACAGCAAAAGAAGTGGCAGAAGCAATGGAGAGAGGAATCAAAAAAGTTATTCCTAATGCAGAATGTGTTAAGGTTCCAATGGCTGATGGTGGAGAAGGTACAGTGCAGTCGCTTATAGATGCAACAGATGGCGAACTATACAAAGTTATGGTTAAAGGACCTCTTGGTGATAAAGTTGAAGCTACATTTGGAGTACTTGGAGATAAAAAAACAGCAGTGATTGAGATGGCTAGTGCTAGTGGTTTACATCTTGTGCCTAGGGAAAAGAGAAATCCTCTTTTAAGTACTACTTATGGTACAGGAGAATTAATTAAAGCTGCTCTAGACAAAGGAGTTAACCATATAATTATAGGAATAGGTGGAAGTGCTACAAATGATGGCGGAGCAGGAATGGTTCAAGCCCTTGGTGGAAAGCTACTAACAGTGGATAATAAAGAAATTAGTTTAGGGGGAGGATATCTAGATCTTCTTCATAAAATAGATTTAAATGAATTAGATAAAAGACTTAGAGAAGTTAAAATTGAAGTAGCCTGCGATGTTACTAATTCCTTAACTGGGAAAACTGGTGCTTCACATATTTTTGGACCGCAAAAGGGTGCCACTGAAGATATGGTGAAACTCTTAGATAATAATTTAAGGCACTATGCAAAAATTATAAAACAGCAATTGGGCATGGATATTGAAAGTATTCCTGGGGCAGGTGCCGCTGGGGGTTTAGGTGCAGGACTTCTTGCTTTTTTCTGCGCAGAACTTAAAATGGGAATAGAATTAGTTACGAAACATTCCAAGCTTAAAGAAAAAATGAAAGATGCAGATTATGTGTTTACTGGAGAAGGAAGCATAGATGCTCAAACACTTTATGGGAAAACTCCTCTTGGAGTTGCTTTAATAGCCAAAGAATATAATATACCTGTGATATCTTTTGCAGGACGTATAGGTGATGGAATAGAGCCGTTATACGAGAATGGAATAAACTCAATAATAGGTATATTATCAGAAGCTGACACAATTGAAAAGGCACTTATAAAAGGTCCTGTAAATATTGAAAGAACTAGTGAAAATATAGCTAGAATTGTTTTGCTTTGCAATTCAAAAAGATCAATGTAAAATTAAGGCTTATTTTTACTCTAATAGCCAGCCAGCAACTAAGGAAAATAAGAAAATAGTCCTTATTAAGATTTAGAATCTTATACAGAACTATTTTCTTATTTTTATTAATGTGAAGATCTTCAATTTAACCTATAACTATTCATTCTTAACTGGCAAATCTCCACTGAATCTAAAGCAGCTTTTAATATGATCATTTATTATGCCAGTAGCTTGAAGATGAGCATAGGTTATGGTTGAACCTAAGAATTTAAAACCACGTTTTTTTAAATCCTTGCTAACAACGTTTGATAATTCAGAGGTGGCAGGCACATTTGCAATACAATTCCAATGGTTTATTATAGGACTATTGTTTACAAAAGCCCATATGTAAGCATCAAAGCTACCAAATTCCTCTTGAATTTTAATAAACATCACAGCATTATTTATGGAAGCTGCTATTTTTAGCTTGTTTCTTATAATGCCTTCGTTTTGAATTAGCTCCAACACTTTTTCGTCATCGTATTTTGCTACTTTATTAAAATCAAAGTCATCATAGGCTTTTCTATAGTTTTCTCTTTTTCTAAGCACGGTAATCCAACTGAGCCCTGCTTGAGCAGATTCGAGAACAAGAAATTCAAAATGTTTTCTATCCGCGTGGACGGGCATACCCCATTCCTCATCATGGTATTTCACATATAGTGGATCATTTCCACACCAATCGCATCTATTCATTTTACTACACCTCTTTCAAAGGTTATTTGCTTTATTAAATATATTTTAATTATAACATTTATAATTTTGTTTTAAAAGCTATGACCTATCTACAGTTCTATCTTATAGCTTTGAGTTGCAGCTAATTATATTTATCCTTGTGAAACACCTAGCTAAGTACCTATATAAAGGGATAGTGAAGAAATTCATTATCCTTTTTTTTATTAGTACTAAATATATGTTTATAAAAATACTTGCGATTTGCTAAAATTTTCAATAGCAATTAGGTGTCTAAATATGGTATAATATAAACTTATGAGTTAAAAATATATTTAAGTTATACTTAAAAATTATATATGAAACAAAGAGAGGAATTATAAAATGAGTAACATAAAATTTGAGGAATTTAATATTAGTGAAGAAATATTAAAAGCAATTGTCAATTTAGGATATAAAAACCCTTCAGAGGTTCAAGCTGCAGTAATACCTATAGCTCTAAAAGGTAAAGATATTATAGTAAAATCACAAACAGGTAGTGGAAAAACGGCAGCTTTTGCTATTCCACTTTGTGAAAGTGCAGATATAGAGGAAACAGAGCCTCAAGCACTAATATTAACACCTACTAGAGAACTAGCGCTTCAAGTAAGCCAGGATATAACACAAATCGGTAGGTATAAAAAGATTAGAGCTATAGCCGTTTTTGGAAAACAACCTATAGCAATGCAAGTAAAACAGTTAAAGCAAAGGGTGCACGTAGTAGTTGGAACGCCTGGTAGAACGCTAGATCATATCGAAAGAGGTACTATTAATCTAGCGAAGGTGAAATATTTAATATTAGACGAAGCAGATGAAATGCTTAGCATGGGATTTATAGAACAAGTAGAAGAGGTTATTAAGGCTGTTCCTAAAAATAGAGTTACTATGTTATTCTCAGCTACAATACCAGAATCTATTGAAGCAATTTGTGTTAAATACATGGTGAGCCCCGTTAAAATAGAAATAAATCCTGAGAATTTAACCGTTGATAAAATTGATCAAGTTTGCTATGAAGTAGAGGAAGATAAGAAATTCAGCGCGCTTAAGAGAATACTTTATATCGAGAATCCAGATTCTTGCATAGTATTTTGTAGAACAAAAGAAAACGTTGATGCAATAACTGCTCAAATGAAAAATCGTTATTATTCATGTATTAAAATACATGGAGGCATGCTTCAGAATGATAGATTAGATGCAATGGAAAGATTTAAAAAAGGCGAATTTAGATTTTTAGTGGCTACAGATGTTGCCGCTAGAGGAATTGATGTGGAAAACATAACTCATATTATAAATTATGATTTACCACTAGAAATAGGTAATTACGTGCATAGAATCGGTAGAACAGGGCGCGCAGGAAAAAAAGGGAAAGCTATAACCTTTGCCACTCATTATGAAAATAAATTTTTACAAGCAATACAACAGTATATTGGTATGGAGATACCTAAAGCGGTAGTTCCATCAAAGGAAGAATCAGAGCCGTACAGGCAGGCATTTTACGAAAAGCATGATACTAAGCCTATTCTTAAAAAGACTAAAGCATCTAATTTTAGTAGTGATATAATGAAATTGTATCTCAGTGCAGGTAAAAAGAAAAAGATAAGAACTGTAGATATTGTAGGAACTATTTGCAATATTGAGGGAGTAAGTTCTGAGGATATAGGAATTATAGATATTCAAGATAATTTCTCTCATGTAGATATTATGGGAGGAAAGGGTAAGTTAGTATTAGAAACCCTTAAAAATGGAACAATAAAGGGAAAAGCTATTAGGGTAGAAAAAGCAAATAAATAGTAATTATTAATAAAAGACACTAACATTTTGTAAATGCTGGTGTCTTAAAAAAAATTTACAAGATAAAAATAGCGAATGCAGATCAAGGATATTAGGCATAATAATATAGCAGTATCCCAATTTCTCTTAAGCTGTGCTCTTGTGTAACTTTATTCAAAATTCATATAAACTAGTAAACTATGCTTTATTCTATGTATAAAATAGTGGTATATTTGAATATATTTTACTAGTTAGGGAATTATAGAATTTATTTATAAACATATTTCAAATATTCTTTAATGTGTGTTAGAATATAAAAGTTATGAAAAAGATTTAGTCAAGTATGACTTTCTTAAAACAAAGAACTGGGTGATATTAATTATATCAATGATAACACCTGTTAAAAAGGAGAGCTAAAATGAAAACATTTCAGGATTTAGTTAACGAGACTCTAGAGGTTCAAGATTTAGAAGAATTAGAATCAGCAGCAGATTTATTTCAGTTTGGTATTGAAAAAGGACATTACAATAAACGCCAAGCAGATCAATTTAACATTACCTATTGGAAAATGAAAAATAAGTATTTAGCTTATGAAATTGCAAAAGAAATAAAAGGTAATAAATTAGATATAATTAGCATGGTTACTAGTGCTCCAAATGAAATAAAAGAAAATAAAAGTGAACTTATTAATTATGTGAATGGTAGATTTAAAGCACTCAAGGGTAAAATGAATGGAATTAAATAGTGTTGCTATTTTGCAATATTAATGAAAAGGGGTATATGTTTGCTATAAAGTGAATGATCTTTATAGTAGCATATACCCTTTATTCATATAATCAGCCTCCTTATGGCATTTATTTTAGTTCTGTAAAATAAAAATTTAAAGAATATGACATATGTCGTATAGAACCGCAACTTTTTATGTTAGTCTTATAAAAGAGGCATAATTAGAAATTGTGGAATGGGGGAAATTAAATGTATAAAGTATCTGCGGTATTAATAGGAATATTGATTGCTATAATGGTTACTTTTAATGGAGTTTTGGCAAAGTATACAGATCAATATCAATCAATATTAATAATTCATATAGTGGGACTCATTGCAGTAATTATTATTTTATTATTAAAAAAAGAGAAGTTCAAGCTTGAAAAAAATATTCCAATTTACTTATTTAGTGGTGGTTTAATAGGAGTTTTGATGGTTTTTTTAAATAATTTATGTTTCAATTCCCTTGGTGCTTCTTTAACACTATCATTAGGGATTTTTGGACAATTGGTATTAGCCTGTTTTATAGACCATTATGGCCTGTTTGGCTTGAATGTTTATAAGTTTAACAAGAAAAAAATCATTGGATTTTTTATAATATTATCTGGGCTAGTTACAATGATAATATATTAGACGGGGGAGGGGAAATATGTTATATATAATTTTAGCAGTTTTATGTGGTTGTATTACTATAATATCTATGATTATAAATTCACATCTGGCTAAAAAAATAGGGACGCTTCAAGGAACGCTTATAAACTATATTGTAGGATTAACTAGTACTATATTACTAATGATTATAGTAAAAAGTTCTGTGAACTTGTCTTTTAATAGTTTTACTAAAATACCATGGTGGGCTCTTTTAGGTGGACTACTAGGAGTAATGGTGGTTGCAAGTTCTAACGTTGTACTTCCTAAAATTCCTACAATATATACTACTTTGCTTATATTTATAGGTCAACTTTTCACAGGTATACTTATCGATTATTTTATAGTAGGGTTTATTTCAAAAGGTAAAATTATTGGTGGATTATTAATTCTCTTAGGATTACTATATAATTCTAATGTTGACAAGAAAGAATTGATTTTATCATAAAAATTAAAGACAACAAATTTGTTGTCTTTAATTTTTTTTAATATATTACAAAAAACTATTGCACATGACGTAACGTAATGTGTTAATATACCTATAGAAGGATAAATCTTAACATATTTACCATCTAAGTTCCATAAGGGGTGATGACATTGAAAATTAATGAATCACATTTTTTCACAATTGGTGAATTTGCAGAAAAAGCAGGTGTTACCTTAAGAACACTTAGATATTATGATAAAATAGATTTAATGAAGCCTAGTTCATACAGCGTGGCAGGGCACAGATTGTATAGTAATCAAGACTTTGCAAGACTTCAACAAGTTTTAACTTTAAAATTTATTGGGTTTTCTCTTAATGATATTAAGAAAATAACTGAAAGTGATATCACTGATGAAAACTTCGTAAAATCCTTAGAAATACAAAAGAAAATCATGAAACAAAGGGCTGCACATACTTTCATGGTAATCAAGGCTATTGATGAAGCCATTAACATGGAAAATAAACAGAATGTAAGTTGGGAGAGGTTTACCAACATTATAAATGTAATTAATTCGGATAAAAGGTTAATTGAGCAGTATGAAAATGCATCTAATTTAAGATCCAGAATAAACATTCATGAGAAGTTCAGTGTAAACAAATATGGGTGGATGAGATGGTACTTTGATGAATTAAATCTACCTAAACAATGTAAAATTATTGAGCTTGGATGTGGAGATGCCAATTTGTGGGAGAAAAACAAAGATAGAATCCCTAAGGACTTAGATATTACATTAAGTGATGTTTCAAAAGGAATGCTAAATGATGCAAAGATAAACTTAGGAAAAAAATCAGAGAATTTCAAGTTTCAAATTATAGACGCAGAGGATATACCTTATAATGATAGTACCTTTGACGTTGTAATAGCAAACCATATGCTTTATCATGTGGACAACATTCAAAAGGCACTGTCGGAAATATGTAGAGTATTAAAACCCGGTGGATATCTTTACTGCTCAACTGTTGGACAAAACCATATGATGGAAATTAGAGACATAATGTCAAAGTTTAAATCAGAGACAATGGATATTAAAAGCTCGGACATTACTTCAAGATTCAAGCTAGAAAATGGTGCTTACAAGTTGAAAAAATGGTTTGATAATATAGAAATGAAAAGATACGAGGATAATTTAATTGTAACAGAAGCAACACCTATTATTGATTATATGTTTTCAATGCCAGGGAATGTACGTGAAAGTTTTAATAGTGAAAGACTTCAAGAGCTTACCAAATATTTAAAAGATATAATTGAAACAGAAGGTGGAATTTACATAACTAAAGATACAGGATTTTTCAAAGCGAAAAAGAATATATAACTAAAAATTTCATAATTGCTATATTTTTTAGCTTTGTGGGTTAATTATAAGATTTAAGTGAAAAATAAATTATTAATGGTTTAATTTTAAAATAAAATTAAATATGAAAGGTAGGATATATATGAAAATTAAAAATATTCCATTTTCCCCACCAGATATAACAGATGCAGAGAAAAAACTTGTAATGGAGGTACTAGATTCTGGTTGGATTACAACTGGACCTAAGACTGCTGAATTTGAAGACAAAATTTCCAAGTATTGTAAAGCCAATAATACAGTAGCACTAGCAAGTGCAAGTGCGGGCTTAGAACTTATATTAAAGGTTTTTAATATTGCAGAAGGTGATGAAGTTATTACAACGCCTTATACCTATACAGCTACAGCAAATGTTATAGTTCATAGAGGAATTAAACCAACTTTTGTAGATGTTAAAGAAGGTAGTTTTTTGATAGATGAACAAAAATTAGGTATGGCAATTACACCTAAAACGAAGGCAATAATCACTGTTGATATTGCAGGGGTTCCTGTAGACTATGATGCTATAAAGGCAGTGCTTAAGGAAAAAAACAGGGAAGATATTATATTTATATCAGACTCAGCTCATTCTTTTGGAGCAATATACAAAGGTGAAAAAGTTGGGTCACAGGCTGATTTTAATGTTTTCTCCTTCCACGCAGTTAAAAATTTAATAACAGCAGAAGGTGGGGCAATTACCTTTAATGATAATAATTTTAAGGGCAAGGAAAATTTATTGAAAGAGTTTAAAATAACTTCTCTTCAAGGTCAGTCAAAGGATGCATTGGCTAAAATGAAGGCAGGAGCTTGGAAATATGATATTATAACAGACGGAATGAAATGTAATATGACAGATATTAATGCAGCTATAGGGCTTGCACAGCTACAAAGATATGAAGGAATGCTTATAAAACGAAAAGCCATTTTTGAGGTTTATACTAAAGCTCTTGAGACTAAATCCTGGGCAATTATTCCTTTTATAAAAGATGAAAATAAAGAGACCTCATATCATTTATATACTTTAAGATTGAAAGGATGTAAAGAAGCACAGCGAGACGAACTAATACAAAAACTTGCTGATCTAGGTATAGCTACAAATGTTCACTTTACGCCTTTACCAATGTTTACACTTTATAAAAATCTTGGATATTCTATAGAAGATTATCCAAATGCATATAATCAGTATGCCAATGAAATAACACTTCCAGTATATTCAACACTTAAGTTAGAAGATGCAGAGTATGTGGTAAAAGAGTTAATAAGATGCTTGGAAGAGATAATGTCTAAATAATTAATAATAAATCGGAGGTTATACCATGAAAGTTAAATTTTATACACCTACAAGAGAATACCAGGAGAAAAAATTAGAATTCGACAATGCTGTTTTAGGACTTATGGAAAGAGGAGTATCAATGCTTGGTAAAGAGGTAACTGACTTTGAAGAAGCAGTTAAAGAATTTACTGGAGCTAAATATGCAATTGGTGTTGCATCAGGAACAGATGGCTTAGTAATGGCTTCTGACATATTGGGTTTTAAAGAGGGCACGGAAGTAATAACTTCACCCTTTACATTCTTAGCATCTGCATCTTGCATTGCAAAGAATGGAGCAAAACCAGTATTCGTTGATATTGATGAAGAAACTTTTAGTATAGATGCGAGCAAAATAGAAGAGAAAATAACAAAGGATACTGTAGGAATTATTCCAATCCATTTATTTTCACAAATGGGTGATATGGATAAAATTATGGATATAGCTAGTAGACATAATTTAAGGGTTTTAGAAGACTCTGCGGAATCTTTCGGTATGAGATGGAAAGGTAATGGAACGAACTACAAACATGCAGGTACTATAGGAGATTTTGGAGTATTCTCATTCTTCCCTACTAAGACACTAGGAGCATATGGCGATGCAGGTATGATAGTAACCAATGATGACAACTTGGCAAGTCTTGCTAAGATGTACAGAGTTCATGGAGCGTCTAGAAAGTATCATTATGATTTTATAGGATATAATTCAAGACTTGATTCAATGCAAGCTGCTATATTACAAGTAAAAATAAAATATATAAATGATGCAATTCAAAATAGAGATCGTATTGCAAAATTATATAAAGATAGATTACAAGATTGTGAGTTTATTAAAATACCTACAATTAAAGGAAATCAAAAACCAGTTTATTATGTATTTAACATATTAGCTGAAAGAAGAGATGAACTTTCAGAATACTTAAAAGCTAATGAAATAGGAACAAGTATTTATTATCCAATTCCACTTCATCTTCAAAAATGTTTTGAATATTTAGGATACAAAAAAGGCGATTTCCCAGTAGCTGAAAGAATATGCGATAACATTATGGCACTTCCTATATATCCAGAGATAACTGAAGAAGAAGTAGAATTTGTTTGTGAAACTATACTAAAATTCTATAAAAAATAAAGAAGAAAATTTTATTCCAGCACTTAAATTAAAAATCAACCCTTAATTAGTTCCAATTATTAAGGGTTGATTTTTTGTTTTGATAAGACTGTAATCTGAGTAACTATGTTGATGTTGGGTGTTCATGTAAGTATAATTTAAAATTTTTAATGTATATTTTTATATAACCTCTTACCTTATAAATTTCTACTGCTGTAAGTAATGTTGGTGGTGCTAGTATAGATAATAAATTAATAACTTCTGTACCTTCCTGTACTGCATCTGTAGCATATACGTAATCTTGTTTTAGCAATATACAACCCATTATACAAGCTATTATGGCTGGGGTTTTGTTAAATTTAATATCTTTTAGTCTTGCTTCGAAAATAGTATTATTAATACTATCTACTAAGGCTTTTCTGGGGTGGCTTAAATTTATTGTTTTAAATATAATAATTACCCCCTAAAATTAGCTATATTAATTATAGTATATGGAATTAGGGGGCAAGTGGAATAGACATAATAAAAATACTTAAAATAAAGAAGACATTTATATCCTAGCACTATTAGGTCAATTGTATAAAAGTAATGTATAATAAGTTAATATATAATATAAAGTTGAAGAGGAGAGAGATTATGGATATTGAAATAAAAGAAATGTTAATACAAATACAAAATGATATTAAAAATATTAGTATAAGAGTTAAAAATATTGAAACTAATCAAGTAAATGTGTCAAATGCTGAACATAAGAATTGGCATATGCTAGCAGATAAGTTAGGTCAATATGATTCCATACTACATAAAATTTATGGGAAAAAGATCCTTGATAAGGAGAAATAGTTAGTCAAAAGAAACAGTGGGAATAAAAAGTACCCACTGTTTTTTATACTAATTAATTATGGTTGTTAACTAGATAAACTTCGCCTTCTATACACACTCATAATAATACCTACAGATACCATATTTATTAAGCATAAAGATCCCCCATAGCTTATAAAAGGAAGTGCAATTCCAATAACAGGAAATAAATTTACATTCATTAATATGTTTGCTGCAAATTGCACTATAAATATACTAATTAGTCCTGCTATAAGTAACCTGCCGTAATTATCTCTAACATATTTTGAAATGTGGAGAATTCGATATATGAAAGAAATAATAATAGTAATAATAACCGCAGCCCCAAGCCACCCAAAAGTGTGCACTATATAATTAAATACAAAGTCCGATTGCATCTCTGGTACTTGCAATAGTTTTTCATTTGCAGAAAACCCGTTCCCGAAAATTCTAGATGTATGAATTATTTTGTACATCTGTACACCTAAATATCCACTTCCTACTGGATCAGAGAATGGGTCTAAAAAACTCAAAAGTCTTGCTATTCTATATGGCACCGTGAAAAAATAAAATATAAAACATATAGTATTAAATGCAACAATGTAAAAAGCATATCTTTTTTTCATATTAGATTTAAGTGCTAAAACTATAAATGCAATAAAATAAATTCCACAGTAGCTTAGACTATGAGCAGATAACATCAAAAACATTGGAATAACTAAATACCCAATAGCTTTAATTAAGTTAATTCCTTTCTTCCAGTCATAGTTATTGAATATACCTGCAAGTGCAATTACAAATATATATAAACTTATTGCTTTAATATCCATTGTAAAGGCGCCAAATGAAATAAAAAGCCCTCCATTTATAGGTCTGCCTATAAATATAAATAGGATAAATAGCGTACACATTACAGCGAAAATGTGTTTTGAGTACTTTTGAAGTTTTCTGTAATCGAAGAAATATAATAATACTATACCTATAGTACCAACAATAGAATATAGTAGGCTATGATTAAATAAATAATCACTATTATGATATGAGCTTTTATATTGCAAAAGATACATCAAAGCGACACCTGTATTTACTAATATTATGGTTAAAATTAATGTAATCCAATCTGGTGTTCCCTTATGTGCTATATTTAACTGTTTACCAACTGTTCCACCATCTCCCATTCGTTCAACAGCTTTACTTACTGCTTCTTCTTGTAACATTCCTTTTTCAGAATATTCACCTACAATATCCTCAATATGTGAGGACAGCTCTTGTTTTATTTCTTTATGAGCTTCTTTATATTTTACATAAGAACATACATAATCTATGTATTCACTGATTTTAGAATTATATCCTACGCTCATAATATAGCCTCCCATAATATTTTATCAACTGTGGAACGGAAAGTTGCCCATTCTTCTTCCTTTTCCTTTAAAGATAACCTGCCTTCTGGCATTATCCTGTAGTATTTTCTGGGACGTTTTCCAGAACCCTCACCCCAATATGCTTCTACTAATCCTTTTGCCTCTAAGGTATGAAGAATTGGATAAAGAGTCCCTTCCTTTAATGTAAACACCCCCTTTGACTTTTCTTCCATTTCTTTTATCATCTCATAGCCATACATTGGTTTTTTATCAATTAATTTCAAAATAAGAATTATCGTACTTCCTTTTAAAAGTTCCTTGTTTATTGACATACTATCGCCTCACTTATATTTTTGATGGTAAAAGTTATACCTAGTAATCCGATACATCGTTATTATATGTATAATGATAACATTATTTTACACAATGTCAATATGTAGTGGAAATTTTATTTTATGGAAAAATATTTTTATAAAAAATTGACAATTTAATTTGAATAGAATACTATATTATTAAACGATATATCGTTAAAAGATATATCGTTAAAAGATATATTATTAAATGATATATATATATAGTAACCAATATAAAGGGAGGGAGAAAATGGCTAGAGGAAAAGCTTTAGATGAGGATATATTAACGGATTCAACCTACTGTATTTTGCTCACACTAGTAAAGCCTATGCACGGGTATGGAATAATGCAGGAGATTGAAAGATTTTCAAAAGGTGAGATGATAATAGGTCCAGCAAGTCTTTATACAATTATAAAAAAATTACAAAACGCAAGTTTGATCCAATTACTAGATGATGATGAAGAGAGACGTAAAACATATACACTAACTTTTAGTGGAAAAGAAATATTAAAAAAAGATATTAAGAGAAGAATAGCTATGGTAAGACATGGAGAGGACGCTTTGAAATATTTAGAGAGGGAGGATATTAATGGAAAAGAAGAATAGATATATTTTGAATATGGGGCTAGCTTTTGATGAAGACAGAGCTATGAAAAAATTAAGCCAAAGGGCTAAAGAAGGTTGGCTTCTTGAAGAAATGACCTTGCTTAGGTATAAATTAGTAAGGGGTCAACCAAAAGAAATAGTATATTCTATGGATTACAAGGAATTAGTGGAAAATGAAAAAGAATATTTTGAATTATTTCAAAGTACAGGATGGGAGCATATGTGTTCTTATGGTCCATATCATTTCTTTGCAGCTCCACCAAAAACTGTTCCTATATATACTGAAAAAGAAAGTTATTTAAGTAAATACAAACGTTCAAAAGACGGATATAAAAAAGCAGCAATTATATCAATGACTATGCTTATTGTAGTAAACCGGATTAGATCCCTATTATCAAGTACAATAGAGGGAACGACTATAAGAAATATATTGTTTCTTATAGAGATAGTTTTAGTAGCAATTGCATCACCGTCGATTATGGTATGTATTGCATTATACGTAAAACAAAGAAAAACTTTAAGGAAATTGGTAAAATAAATTAATATTTATAGATTATAATAAATATAGTGAACTTTTTAGTGAATTTTTCCGTTAAAGGATTACTAGGAGTGATTATTATTGGATGAATTAGAGCTTATTAATAAAGCTAAAGCTGGGAATAAAAGCGCATTAAATTCGCTTTTAAAAGATAATTTTAATATCATAAAGGGCTACACTGTTAAAATGGTAGGAGACCCACACTTAGCACAGGATATTATTCAAGATACAATGCTTAAAGCTGTGCTTAATATAAACAAATTTGAGCCTAGAGCAAAATTTTCTACCTGGTTAATAAAAATAGCTACTAATGTTTACAGAGATTACTTAAGAAAGAATAAATCCTTTGAGCTAATAGAAGAACATTTGTTTCATAAAGGCCCGCAAGTTGAGGAAATTGTAATAGCAAATTACGAATATAGTGAGATAATAAAAATTATTTTAAAGTTACCTTACGAGAAAAGGGCTGTATTTATTTTAAAACATTTTTATGGTTACAAATATGAGGAGATATCAGAAATTATAGGTTGTCCCCTAGGAACTGTTCGCTCAAGACTTCATAATGCAGTGAAATATATAATAAAAGAAATTGAGAGGAAGGAGATTATATAAATGAAGGATTCTGATAAGATTAAAAACTCTTTGATTGATGAATTTTACAATGAAGCTCAGGAAAAAGTTGATGAAAATAAAATTTATAGTGACGAATATATTGAATTTAAAAGTAAGCTAAATTCTGTCAGTGAGAAAATGGATGTGTTAAAGGAAGATATATTTGATTTTGATATAGATACCCTAAGCATAATAGAGCAAGGGGAGTATATAAGAGAAAACAAGAAGGCTAAAAGTGAATTTATTCTGTTTATATTATCCTCTACTTTAATTCTTTCTTTATATGTGATGGCTATCATTTTAGTAGGTCCTAAGATACTTATTATTTCACAGATACTCATTGCTACACTTACTCCTTGGATAGTAATACCAATAATAGCAATGAAAAAAAGAAGGAGTGAAGTTTAATGGTAATTTCTAATATTCAACTAATAATACTATTATCAATAGTTATTCCTATCTTATTAATTCAAGGAGCTTGGGTGTTTCGGGATGCAAGAAGACGTAAAGAAAAATATTATTGGCTTTGGGGACTTTTTGCACTGATAAATACGCCATCTAATCTTCTTATTTATCTATTAGTGACACGAGTAATATTAAATAATAAAAGTAAAGGTAGTAACTAATATATTAAAACAGGTTCCGTTTTAAGTTATTTTGAAGATTGCTCCACAGTTATGTGGTATTAATGATAATAGGAAGGATGCGAATAGAATATGTCAGAAAAAATATTAACAATGAAATTAATAAAAGAAAAGTATGGAGTTTGCAGGTTAGATAAAACTGAATTAATTCCTGAATGGGCAAAAGATAGCGATTTTTTTTCTATAACAAAAACGTTAGATGAATTATCAATTGTATGTTCCCAAGGTAGTATTCCGAGTAGTGTAAAGTGTGAAAAGGATTGGAGAATTTTAAAAGTAGAGGGGCCATTGGACTTTTCATTGGTAGGAATTCTTTCTTCAATTAGTAACGTATTAGCACAGCAAGGAATAAGTATATTTGCTATCTCCACATATGATACAGACTATATTCTTGTTAAAGATAAAGACATAAATAATGCAATAGATTCATTATCTATTGTAGGCTATGAAATCATATAAAACTTTTTATAGAAACATTAACAATAAGACAGTGAAATTAAGACAGTGTAAAGAAAACTATTCTACATTGGTAATATGTATGTTACTATTACTAAGGCAGTTGAAATAACTAAATAGGTTGTTATCCTATTTTATTCCAGCTTACTAGTCGCAATTTCAAATACTTGCGCAATAAATTAATGATAAAAAGGGGACCTGGTAGCATGATAGATATAACAAAAGCATATCTTCAAAATAAGTACAAAATAAGCTCAAAAACCCTAGAACTCTATGATATAGCAATACAAGATGTGCAAAAGGAGTTCGAAATTCTTGATGAAATAAGAGAGTTTAATCAACTTAAGGTTTTGACAGCATTGCAAGACGAAAGAATTAGTGACTCTCATTTTACAAATTCATCTGGATATGGTTATGGAGATATTGGACGCGATTCACTAGATAAAGTATATGCAAGAATTTTTAATTGTGAGAGTGCATTGGTTAGACCACATTTTGTAAATGGAACACATGCAATTGGTGCAGCTTTATTTGGCAATTTAAGACCTAATGATACAATGATGTCTGTATGTGGAACACCTTACGATACACTTCTTAATATAATAGGCATAAATGTTACAAAAGATATAGGCTCATTAAAAGATTATGGTGTAAAATATAAGCAATTGGAATTAAACCATAACGCTAAAGTTGATATTGACTTAATGAAAAAAACATTGCTAGAAGATGATTCAATAAAACTAGTTCATATTCAAAGATCTACTGGATATGGCTGGAGGAAAGCACTATTAATATGCGAAATAGAGGAGATTATAAAAGCTGTAAAAGCTATAAATCCAGAAGTGATTTGTTTTGTAGATAATTGTTATGGCGAATTTATTGATGTTAAGGAACCTACAGATGTTGGTGCAGACTTAGTTGCTGGTTCACTAATAAAAAATATTGGTGGGGGAATAGCACCTACAGGTGGATATATTGCGGGTAAAGAGGAATATGTAGTGCAGGCGTCCTATAGACTAACAACTCCTGGTATAGGAGGGGAGTGTGGTTCTACTTTTGGAGTGATGCGTACTTTATTTCAAGGATTATTCCTAGCACCACATGTAACTATGGAAGCATTGAAGGGTGCTATTTTCTGTGCAAGAATTATGGAGCTTGCAGGCTTTGAAGTTCTTCCTAAATATACTGATAAAAGAAGTGATATAATTCAGGCTATTAAATTTAATAATAAGGAAAAGGTAATTGATTTCTGTAGGGGTATACAAGAAGGTTCTCCCATTGATTCTTTTGTTCAATGTGAACCCTGGGATATGCCAGGATATGCAGATAAAGTTATAATGGCAGCAGGGGCATTTATTCAGGGCTCATCTATAGAGTTATCTGCAGATGCACCTATTAGAGAGCCTTATATAGCATATTTACAGGGTGGATTAACCTTTGATCATGCTAAGATTGGAATACTAATAGCGCTTTCAAAAGTTATTTAACAGTATTAGTATATAAGTAGTAAAAAAAACAAAAACCTGCAAATGTTATAGCATTGCAGGTTTTTTGTATACTAAATAATATTGAAGCGATACAAGTGATGATTTAATACTTTTAATACTTTCTGTAAATACCAACAAGTACTCCTAAGATTGCACAATCCTCAACTATGATAGGGGACATAGTTGAATTTTCAGGTTGAAGTCTTATATAACCTTTTTCCTTGAAAAATCTTTTAATAGTTGCTTCATTTTCAATAAGAGCTACCACTATGTCGCCATTTTTAGCGGTATTGATTTTCTCAATTATAGCTAGGTCTCCATCTAATATTCCTGCTTCAATCATACTACTACCAGAAACTTTAAGCATAAACAACTCATTATTGGTTTTAGTAAAATTCAGTGGAATAGTAAAAGTGTCTTCAATATTTTCAACTGCTAAAATCGGTATTCCAGCTGTAATTTTTCCTATAATAGGGATATCTATTAGTTCTTTTCTAATGACACAATCCTTTAATAATTCAATTGCGCGAGGTTTGGTAGGGTCCCTACGAATATATCCTTTTTTCTCTAGTCTTTCTAAATGGCCATGAACAGTTGAGGTAGATTTTAAACCTACAGCCTCACATATTTCTCTTACTGAAGGTGGATATCCTTTTAATTGAACTTGATCCTTTAAGTAGTTATATATTTCACTTTGTTTATCTTTCTTTTGAGTTAACATAGAAACACCTCTCATTCATACTAAAAAAATTATACCATATATATGTAATAATATCAAACTTATGTTCGGGTTTTTAGCTAATCCGAATAATTTTGTAATTACATGCAATTAATGAAAAACATAGAGCATTTATTCAACCGAAAGGGCTTTTTATTTGATTATTGAAGGCTTGTTTGTTATAATAGTCTATTATGAAGTATCTAAATAAATGGAGCGTGGTGTTGTATGTCTAAAAATTGTATATTTAATGATAGGAAAATTTGTGATAATTGTGGAGAATGTGAAGTCTGCGAATTAAACTCCAATAAAAAATGTAATAATTGTGGAAAATGCTTAGAACTCGAAGGCTATGATGTTAAAGCCATAAAAATTGATGAAGTCTTTGAGGCTGAAGAGTTAAAAGATGATTTTTATGATAAGACTAAAATTGATTTATACGAAGCAGAAGAAAATAATGGAGAAAATAAAATCGAAGAACTAACAAATTCAAATGAACTACCAAATTCAGAAGAAGCAATAAAATTTGAAGATTATGATTCATTGTTAGCAGATAAAGAACAATCTAACCTAGATAAGGAAGAATTTATACCTGAAAACAATGAAGTTTGGGAATATATAGATGACATTGACGGGGTAAAAGATCTTCTTGAAAATGAAGAGGATAACTCAGAATTACTTCATGAGGAGTTTCCAGGACTTATAACACTAAAAAAATAATAAGGATTCACATCCTTTAATAAGTTGAGTAAAGTATATATTACTTATAATGCATTTGAGCAAACTCCCCAATTTTCTTAAAAAAAAGGGGAGGGAGGCTAGCAATTATAGTAATATATACTTTTTTTATTCATCAGAAAGTGGGTTTGATTTAACTGCATTTCTTAATTTATCATTATCTACGTGAGTATATATTTGTGTAGTAGATATATTTTCATGACCCAAAATTTCTTGCAGACTTCTAATATCAACGTTTCCATACTTATACATAAGAGTAGCAGAAGTATGCCTTAACTTATGCGGGGTATATTTAGCTTTATTAAGGCCTGCATTGCCTATATGTTTTTTTACAATTCTTTCTACAGTTCTTTTGTTAATTCTTCCAAATTTGCCACTGATAAAAAGGGCATCTTTATCTTCAACATGAATTTTTTCATTGTCTGCATTTCTAACAGGTAAATACTCATAAATTGCACTAAGTGAAGCCTTGTTTAAATATATGGTTCGTTCTTTATTTCCTTTTCCAATAATAGATAGTGTATCACTTTTAATAGACGAAATATTTATACTGCAAAGCTCCGAAAGTCTCATACCACAATTCAAAAATAGTGCAATAATACTATGATCTCTGATAGAATGCTTATCTCTAGATGTTGCAGCATCTAGTAGAGACTTGCTTTCATCTAAGGTTAAGAAAACGGGGCTACGCTTGCCTAATTTAGGTGACTCCAGATCTATTGTAGGGTCTATATTTAGCACTTTGGCTTTAGTGGTTAAATACTTGAATAGGGACTTTATAGACGCAATTTTTCTTGCTTTAGCATAGTTTCCATTAGCCCTAGACTTTCCAAGATAGGATACGAAGGCATATAAGTCCTGCAATGTAAGGGTTTTTAATGTATCTAGAGTTAGGTCATTAATGCTAATTTCCTCAAGTGGCAGATCTTTTTCTGATGGCGCTAATCCTTTGTACATTTTTAAAAACTTTAGTAGCAATGATAAATCAGCAGTGTATGCAACAATAGTAGCCACAGAACAGCCTTTAATAGTAGATAAATAATTAAAGTAATCATTTAAAAAGTGAGGAAGTTCATTGTTATAAATATTATTTAAATCAGATTTCATAGGTACCTCCAAAAAACATAATAATGTCGTGAAACTTACATTTCACGACATTATTATTCTACAAGAGGGGGTCAAAATCCTTCTTTTTTTGAAAAGTAATTTATTTTATTTTTTCAATTATTATGAATTTATATAGTTTATTACATAATCAATATTTTTTCTGTTAAAATTATGGCTAAAATTAAAAAGCTATCAGTTCTGCATTACTGACAGCTTCTTATAGTATAATTACAATTCTTTTTAAATATATCGCTTACTGATATCAATGATTATACGTTTATAGAAGTTTCTACGCCTAAATCATCAATGTTCGCATCTAATATTGGTTTTACATATTCCTCTATGAAGTCTACAACTTGATTTGGAGCTCTACCTACAAATTTAACCGGGTCAATGACAGCTAGAATCTCTTCTTTTGACATCTTAAAGCTATCATCATTTATAATTCTTTCTATAAGATCATTATTTAAGCCTTCTTCTTTAACACGTCTTGCTGCGGCCATAGAATGAACTCTAATGCTTTCATGAAGCTCTTGTCTGTCCCCGCCCCTTTTAACTGCTTCCATAAGAATATTTTCTGTAGCCATAAATGGAAGCTCATTGATGACATGAGCAGAAATTACTTTATCATATACTACCATATTTCCAGCTATATTCATGTATAGATTTAACACTCCATCAAGGGCTAAGAAAGCTTCAGCTACGGAAATTCTCTTATTAGCTGAATCATCTAATGTTCTTTCAAACCATTGTGTTGAAGCTGTTATAGCAGGATTTAGTGAATTTATTATAATATATCTTGATAAAGAGCTAATTCGCTCAGAGCGCATAGGATTTCTCTTATAGGCCATTGCAGAGGAGCCAATTTGACTCTTTTCAAAAGGCTCTTCTACTTCTTTCATACTTTGAAGTAATCTTAAATCATTACTAAATTTATATGCACTTTGAGCAATTTCTGAAAGTGTATTTAATACTATAGAGTCTACTTTTCTAGAATAAGTTTGACCAGTAACTGGGTATGTATTTTCAAAACCCATTTTGTTAGCTACATATTTATCTAAGTCTTTTACTTTTTTCTCATCATTTTCAAATAAATTCATAAAGCTCGCCTGAGTTCCTGTTGTTCCTTTAACTCCAAGCAACTTAATTTTATCTATTACAAAATCTAAATTTTCTAAATCCATTATTAATTCTTGAATCCATAAAGTTGCTCTCTTACCTACTGTGGTTAATTGAGCTGGTTGTAAATGAGTAAAACCCAAAGTAGGCACATCTTTATACTTTGTTGCAAATTTTGAAGATTTATCAATTACATTAATTAATTTCTTTTTAATTAATAATAGTGCTTTCTTCATTACTATTAAATCTGTGTTATCGCCTACATAACAGCTAGTAGCACCTAAGTGAATAATTCCCTTAGCACTTGGACATTGAACCCCATATGCATATACATGGCTCATTACATCGTGTCTTATTTCTTTTTCTTTTTCTTCTGCCACTTCATAATTTACGTTATCTTCATAAGATCTAAGTTCTTCAACTTGAGCTTTTGTAATATTAACCCCTAATAACCTTTCACCTTCAGCTAGGGCAACCCAAAGCTTTCTCCAGGTTTTGAATTTCATATCATCTGAAAATAAATAACTCATTTCTTTTGATGCGTATCTACTGTTTAATGGTGTATTATAAGAATTTCTCATATTCTGCCTCCATACGTACATATTAAGATCTAAAACAAATTTCATTCATATTATAACATACAATATCGTTAATAGTAATGAAAATGTTCGTATATTCTCATTGTACTTCTCGAAATATTTTTTAATACAAAAATTTTTCAATCATATTATTATATACGTTTTAAAGAAATTATTAAACTGTTCTAAAATATTATATTTCTAATATAATTTAAACAAGTATAACAATTATAATCGTTTGGGGGGAATTATGTATAAACTTAGTATGATAGACAAACTTTCTTTTATATTTGTATTGATAGGTGCATTGAACTGGGGTCTTTTAGGATTATTAAATTTTAATCTAGTTAGTTTTATATTTGGCTCTGTACCATTCCTCGCTAGAGCAATATATATTTTAGTAGGATTATCTGCTGTAAATATTATTGTTTTCATATTTAGGAATAAAAAAAATTAGCTCTGCTTTCTATAGTATTATCTATAATGTTATAATATTTATAGTAAAAATACTCCATAAATTATTATGGAGTATTTTTGATGATTTTATTCTAAGGATTATGGTTTATAATCCAAACTCCATAAAGTTACTATTCCCATGATATTGAAATTCATTTAGATTTATAGCGCCGCGGTTATTGAATTTTACACCTTCAATTTCAAGTAATACCTTCTGTAAATTTCGAGACTCATAATCAACTATGCTAACCTCCCCTTTTGAATTTATAACTCTATGCCAAGGCAATTTATACTTCTCACTTAAGGTGTGAAGAACTCTAACTACTTGCCTAGCGCCTCTGGGGCTTCCTGCTAAGGCTGCAATTTGACCGTATGTCATAACTTTACCTTCAGGTATGCCTTTTATAATTTCTACAACTCTTTCCGTAAAAGGTTCCATTTTAAGCCCCTTCCTATTCAAATAGCATTTAGCATATCTTGATTCTATTAAATTTTGTTATATGTTTTCTATGGAAATAGCCCTTACTGGTGAACCGTCAGCATTTTTATTTTTAAGTGGCAAAATGCTTAAAATAAAATACTCATTAGTAATGGAATCTAAATTTGTTAGGTTCTCAACAATTATGATGTTTTTTGGCATTAATATTTTATGAATTTCAAATGTGGTTGAACCCATATCATCAATTGAAATTGCGTCAATACCAATACCCTTTAAATTAAATTGTGATAACCATTTCGCTGATTCTACACTTAAGGAAGGAAAATCTTCGTAATACTTTTTATATCCCCAGTATTTACTCCAGCCTGTTTTTATTATAATGAACTCTGCATTTTTTATCTTTTCCTCATAAGGTTTTAAACAATCAACATCTATTAATTTTACTCTTGTCTTTGAAAAATCTAGAATAGTAGCATTCCCAATAAAATGTTCTATAGCTAAATCATCTAAATAAGGGCCATTACAGAGCATATGTGCAGGTGCATCTATATGTGTACCTGTATGTGAGTACATAGTGATTTTAGCCTCTTGAAAACCATCCTTTTCCAATGTATTTGGTCTTTCAAAAATTGGTTGTTCAGTTCCTGGAAAAACAGGCATATCCGAACATATAATATGTGTTAAATCAGTAATTTTCATAATAAACCTCCATAAAAATATATTTAAGCATCTTCTAGTTAATAATCACTTATAAGTTTAGTCCATTTATCAACAAATTCACCTGTAGCCCATTGATTAAGAATTATGCTTTCGTTACCATCCACATCAATACTTAATGCTGGTTTATCAATTCCAAGTTTAGGATTCGTAAAAATCAGTAATTTATAAGGGGTTAATACCACTAACATATCATTATTAGGTGATGATACAGCATCTTTAGCTTGGGGTATCTTTTGCTTTATTGTGTCCCACGAAATACATAAACTATCATGAGAGGTTATTTTAGTTGGTATCTTAATATCAGTATCAATATATTGCTCTACAGTTTTTCCACTAGAACCATTACCATTATGTTGATATACTTTGTACAGTGGAATAGAAACTTGCCATTTACCCTCTTTTCTAGATAACTGGAGATTCTTACTATCTATAAGTTGTTCTTCCTTGTAGTTTTTATCTGAATTAATAATTTTGTTGTATTTTTGAGAATATCCTTTAAGTTTTAACTGCTGGCTTTCATCTAATAAATCAAAAAGTGTTACAAATTTACCTTGTCCATCTAAACTAGATAAGTTACCTAACCCATACATTTTAAAATCATTACTTACACTTTTATAACTTCCACCACCTGTCTCGAAATAATAATCCATAACAGAAGCGTAGTTATTTCCTACATAGGAAAGCCATTGTGTTTGGGATTTAAAAGGTTCTCCTAAATACCCTTCCTTATCATGAAGATATTTCTTCTTGAATGTTTCAGATGTAAATAAATCATTCATAGGTTTATCAGCAGGATGTGAAACTACATTTGAAAAATTATAATATGATTGGAAGTTATTTAAAATATCATCTGGTTGTTTTTTAGCATCACTACTTGGATCTGACATACTAAATTTATTGTTGCCAATTTTGTAAAAGCTATCTTTATAGGGTGCAATGATTTCATTTTTTTTCTCTTTATAAGTTATGTTGGCATTATCTTGATAAATCCATAAGGTTCTGTAATCATTTGGTATTCTATTCATAGGATTTAGTTTTGTATTTATTTCATTGTTCTTTGAAAGACCTATTAATAAACCCGAATTGATTTTTGAACTTGTATCCTTTTCTGTTTTATCCTTGTTTGATATAATTTCAGAAGTATTATTTTCCTTAGTTAATTTTTCACTAGAAAATTGTTTACTACAACCTACAGATAAAATTGCAAGTATAGTAAATGCAATTAATAATTTATGTGACCTAGCTATATTATTCATTTTTATAAAGACTCCTTTATATTTAATAAACAAATTTACTTCCTATTTTTAATTTCACTATATTCTTTATAGTAGGATAATAACCTTTGATAAGATTTAAAAACTTCCTTTGGAATATCTACATGGGCTATAAATCCTTTTCCCTTTGGACCATATCCATTTGCATCATCAATTAATCTTGGAATTTCACCCATTATAAGATCAATAAATCTATCTTTAGCCCATAATCCAGTTATATGGCTATTTAAATATCCATCACATTTCTCCGACACTTTTAGTTGTGGTATAAAGGGCGAATAGCTTATGATTAGTGTTTTTTCTTCATGCCATTGTTTTAAAAAAGATGCATGAGTTCTTAATTGCAAAGTAGGATCCTGAATTAATATTATGGATTTTGGAACTTTTCCTATTCCCTTTAATACATTTAATGATTCAAAAGCATTGGAACCACAATTCGTTGATTTATCTTCTATGATAATTTTATCTTGCTGAATATTTTCTCCACTTACAATAATTTGTCTTAATATATCTGCTTCAGATTTATCCTCTACATCAATATCTTTATATTTATTATCCTCTAAGACATTTTGGATTAAATATTTGGTTGAATGGCCTATTCCGCCAACTATCATTATATCTTTAGATAAACCACTTTTATAAGCTTTTGCTCCGATTTCCGCTATATATGGAATACTGTTTCCTAGAATTATTATCATATCAACTTGTGCAATTCCGAATTTATCAACTAATGAGCTGCTAGATAGCTCGCTTATATCTCGTTTAGATAAAAATTTGACAACATTATTAATATCATTTACTATTGAAAATTCAAACAAATTACTCAAAGTTATCCCTCCATTACTGTTTTAACAATTTTATCAAATCTTTAAACTGACTACCACATCTCATCAGTTCACCCATTACTTTTTCAATACCATCATCACATTTAAACCAGTTTTCTTTGTTAATACCTTGTGTTTCTGTAGGGCATATAATAAATTCAGTTTCAGGGTAGCATAATTGGTAGTACATTAAGCAGCGCCTGGCATGAAATGATTTACAACATATAATAGCTGTTTTTATATTGAGATTATGTTCATCTGTAACTCTTTTTGAATTAATAGCATTTTCGTATGTGAATTCAGCTTTATCTTCCTTTAAAACAGCAGTTTCAACAACTCCGTTTTGCAGTAACACTTCTTTTAAAAATTCCCATTCTGTCTTATATTTTTCATTATATTTATCTGCTTTTGACAGTGGCCCCGGAAAATATCCACGTTTTACACTGTATTTTCCAGATGGAAGGATTATAGAAGAGTAATCTTTATGCCAAAGCTTAGCAGCATTCTCAGCAATTTCAGCATAAGAACCTCCCGGAATAAAAATGATATCCACTTGTTTTGGCTTATTTTCAATAAAAATAAAGTTTGTAATATCATCTATAGTTCTCATATAAACACCTCGCATTTTATAATACTATTTATTTGGAATCTGTTGAACCATTTGATAATACTTTTATCTTTTGTATATATTCTGTTACGTTTATATCATATATCATAGGATAAGTAAATCCAAGTTTTTCAGCCAATTCACTACCTATTTTTTGTATGAACTCGCTAGAGTGAAAAAGTGATTTCCACATTTCATCATAATTGGTAGTTGGATACAGATCTACAAATTCATTATACATTTCTTCTAACACTTCATATTATTGTTCTATTTAATATCACAAATGCTTATCTCATCTAAACTTTTAACCTCTGCAAATCTATCTTTAAAAATATTAAAATTATGATATTTATATATTTCACATGCAGATAAATTTCCATTATCAAATGTTGTATTAGTTTCCTCTGGCATTATTAATTTGTATCCTTTCTCAAATGCAACTCTACATGTTGTATCAATACAATATTCTGTTTGCATACCTACTAATATTAATGTTTGAATTTTTTTACTATTAAGATGGTCTTCCAGTTCTGTATTTTTAAATGCACTATTATATGTCTTCCGAATGATTTTCTCCCCTAATTTAGGATATATGGACATATTTATATCCCAACCATATGAAAAAGGATCTAAATTATCTTGCTTTTCTCCATCATGCTGTATATAAATAATTTCTATTCCATTTGCTCTGCATGTATCTAACAATTTTTTTATGTTACACAAAACTCTTTCTACATTAAAAGGTTTTTCATTAATTAATGCATTTTGAACATCTACAATTAGTAACGCGACACTATTCATCCTCCACACTCCTCATATACTTGTATCATTCACGTATATATTCATTGAATTTATTTATAAATATTGGTTAAAATTATATTTTTACTTTATTTTATAGATCTTGAAATTCAAATCTTACTATTCTATGATTTGTTATAAATTCAGCTTTCTCAAGTGTTTTCTTTGATGTATAATTATAATAACAACATCCACATACAGGCACTAAATCATTACTAACGCAATGTTCCTTTAGTTTAGAAATAATATAGGTACCTACACCTTTGTTTCTGTGCTCTTTTGAAACAACCATTCCTATATCATAATATTTTAAATTTCCAACAATCTTTTGAAGCCCCTACCTTAGGTTAGAGTTAAGATGTTTTTAGTAATATGTTATAATCTAACATTTCTTAATTGCGTTATAATGCGGTCAAATACTTTTCTAACTTTACCTCTATTATCCGGTAATAAAGTCACATTTGATAATAATGCAATCTCTTCAACCACACCTTGTATAGATAAATCTTCTGTATCTATATGTTTTTTAAATATTTTGTTGCTGAATCCTTGTATACAACTATCTATCTGCAGTGCAGCCCATGAATTTTCCCCTTCACCACGGCCTCTTAGCCTTTTAAGCAAGGTTTCCTTTGAAGCAGATAATACAAAATGATTTATCAAAAATCCTTCATTCCTTAATTGAACGACAATTTCGTTAAAGTACTGTGGATTGCTTATGTACATAGGAACTATTATTATACCCGTGTACTTTTTTGCAGTATATTTTAGCATAGAATAATTAAATTCACGCCACATTGAGTAATCTTGAAAATTCCCACTCTTTAATTCCTTTGGTATGTTTTTTCTTATAAAAAGTCCTATATTTTCGGGATCATATATAAATGAATTTGGAATTCGTCTATGCAATTCATAAGCAGCTTGAGTCTTTCCAGAACCAAATGCTCCATTAATCCAAATTATCATAATTATTACCTCGCTCCATCTGTTGGGTTTTTAGGTCCTTTAAGATCTAATTGATAAAAAGCAAGATTGAGCCACTTTCCGAATTTGTATCCAGCTTTATTTATGGTACCAGAATGCTTAAATCCTAACTTTTCATGCATTTTTACACTTTTTATATTAGATTCATCAATTCCAGCCACCAGGGTTGCAAATTCTCTTTCGTTAGTAATTCGAATTATCTCTTTAGCCAGTGCAGTTCCTATTCCTTTTTTTCTGTATCTTTCATGAACATAAATAGAGTGTTCAACAGAGTATTTATATGCTGGCCATGCTCTAAATGGTCCAAATGTGGCAAAGCCAATAACCTTAGTATTTTGTTCAAACACTAATATTGGATATCCCTCTTGCTTCTTTTTTTCATACCATTGTTTTCTGTCATCAATAGTGTGAGCATTATAATCATAGACTGATGTTGTATTCAATATGGCATCATTATAAATTTCTAAAATTTTCATTAAATCATTATTATTAATTGCTTCCCTTATCATTTTTATACCTCTTTCATAATAAAAGTTGTACTATATTCATTTGTAATCATTATTAATATTTCATATCCCCTATTTAAATAATTTCTATAGTAAGTTAGTACCGTTTTCCAAATTCTTTTCTTGCTTGCTCTGTATTACTTTTTATAAAGCAAGATTTTGCACTTGTGTAGCCATCTCTATCAAATTCATATTTTTCTTTCAATCGTAATTTTAAATCTCCATATTTTTCAGCGATTTCAGGATATAATATCAAATAATCACGAAAATATAGTTCATCCCAATCACCACTATAACGCACATGAAGGTGATATGCTTGACCACTAAATCCGCTTGGAGTATAACCTTTCATAAACATCATATGGGGAGCGGGGTTATTGGGTTGAGGACTATAACTATAACCAGCGGCTTTGAGTAAAGAGATTAATTGCTCTGTATTCATATCGTTTTGTATTTCTAATAAAATATCAATGGTAGGTTTCGCTGGCAAATTACATACAGAGGTGCTGCCATAATGATTTATTCTAACAATATTGTTTAGACCTATCCTTTGCTCAAGGTTCGATCTTTCAGTTAAATATAAAGCATGCCACATTGGATCATGTTCACTTATAATAATAGGAAAAAGTCTTCCTAATTCTTCTCTATTCATTTTGTCTAATTGTTTTTCCAAAATTATCACCACCTAACACAAATAATATTATTATTCTGATTTTTTTGCAAATGCTAAAATATGCCCATCAATATCAGAACAATATGCCACATAATCTCCCCAGTTTCTTAAATTTGTTTTGCTAATGCCAATGCCACCAGCATCTATTACTCTGTCATAGTATTCATCCGGCTCATTAACATATAAATATATTTCACTTCTTGGCACACAATTTGCATTTTTAGGATTTGGTATTTTATTTTCAAGAATTTTCATGATTCCTTCCTCTGGCATTAACCCTAATAATACATTATGAACAAGATGATATTCAGTCATTCCAGGAACATCTAGTGTTGGTTTATACCCCAATATTTTTTGGTAAAATAATTTGCTCTCTTGTTGATTCTTCACATATAAAATAATCATTATATTTTCATTTGTAGCTATACTCATTGATACACCTCCAGTTCTATTTTCTTCTGAAATATTAACATACTTCGAGTATCCCCCATATTTTCAGAACTCTAATCATATTATTTAAAAGCTGGCTGTGGTTTGGTACCCATTGAATACATGACTATTTAAATTCAGTTCCACCCCATTCAACAACTGTAAATCCCTTTCTCACAAATGGTTTTAGGGTTTGTTCCTCTATCTTTATAGAGTTATTTAAGGGCTTAAAGATCATCATTATTCTTAAAATAGAATCTGGCTTTGGATCTATCTTAAGTTTTGCTATATTATCATAATCTTCTCCAGCAAATGTTATAAAATTATATTTATTATTTTTCATATAAGGGAGCCAATATACTATAAACTCGTTATATTCTTTTGGTGTCAATCCCAAATATTCAAGTTTCTCTTGAAGGAATTTCTCCGTTTCAGTTCCCTTCACTACAAAACCCTTTGACATATCCCACCGATTATTAGAAATTCCTTCCCAATACAAATATGAATATTCTCTGTTATCAGCGAGATTAGTTAATGTACCATCTGGTTTAGCTATTACATTCCATCCATTATTATATTCTGGGTATGTGCAAGTAAGCTTGCCTTTATACTCTAATTTTACACTAACCTTCTGCTGCAAAGTAGGATACAGATATATTACAGGTTTCTTAGTCTTAGCCTCAGGTGGTTCACAACCAGTTAATAATAACAAACTAAATGACAAAATAATAATAATAAGGATTTTTGATTTTGATGTTTTCATACTCAATCCCTCCCAAAATTTACTTTTCTAAACAGAATTTAAATAATCTGCAATAAGTGTCGCTTGAAGTTCGCTAATTTCTTTTTTAAAGTGAACATGATTTAAATAAATATCAGTTCCCAAATTCTTAGTGAAGATATACATATCTATACATGGTATATTATACTGCGCCATTATTTCTTTTGCAGCAATATCGTATGCATGAACATCTTCACTATATCTTAAAACCCCTTCTTTCCTTGAATTATGAATCTCATCTATAATCGGAGTTAATCCAACCCATATGATCTTATTTGCCATAGCTTTTGATATTTCAATTATCTTAGTTAGATCATAACCACTCCACTATCCCCTGCATTAGCTCCAATGGGTCTGTCCAAATCTGTTAACGCATCTTCCATACCTCTTTTTCTATCATACTCAAATTTATGCTTTATCATTTTCTTAAGATATGGACCGTAGTGTATTGACACACTATCACCTATAACAAATATTTTCCGTTTCTTCACTTATCTTTCCTCCCATTATTCTTTCCTGTTCCATTGTGACCACATTTTATAAGAAGAATTGAACTATCAGTTCGCAATTGTAAATCATTTAGCAAGCCTTTCTATAGCATATGAGGCTGCACCAATCATTCCAGCTCCATCACCCAATTGAGCTTGTACAACTTTGCAAACTTGACTAGATATCTTTAATGAGTGGTTATTAATTGTCTCACGTACCGTATTTAACAATCTTTCCCCTGCATAAGACATTCCACCACCTACAATAATAATCTCTGGATTAAATAAATTAATAACATTTGCTAACCCAAAGCCAAGTATCCGTCCTGTTTCATGCATTACCTCAATTGCCAAGCCGTCATTCAAATCATATGCTTTAGATATCATATGGGCTTGAATGTTATTGTTATCATGATTAATCCATTCCTCCACTATGCTCTTTCTTCCAACCGCTAATTTTTCAATAAAAGTATTAACCATTCCAACTGCTGAAACATATCTTCCTAAACACCCAGAACTTCCACATTTGCAAGGTCGTCCTTCTCGATACATATTCATATGACCAATTTCTCCTGCACTGGATGTTGCCCCATATATAACTTTGCCATCAATAATTATTCCTGAACCTAAACCAGTACCCAATGTAATAAGTATAAGATTTTCTCTGTTTAAGCCTGCACCAAATCTCCACTCTCCATATAAATTAACTCGAACATCATTATCAATAAATATTGGAAAATCAAATCGTTTTCTCATTTCTTTAACAACATGTATATTTTCCCAGTTTTTAAAATTCGGTGAAAAAAATGATATACCCTCCTTAGGATCCAATAACCCTGGAATACCCATTCCCATACAAGAGATTGATTTATCTGTAATATTAAGACTTTCCAGCATCTCTTCGATTATCTGTATAATTTTATTTAGGACATGCGCAGGCCCATTATTTGCTTGTGTTGGGCTATGAGCTTCAACCATTAATTGTAAATTAGAATTGAATATTGCAGCTTTGATATTAGTTCCCCCTAAATCTATTCCAATTATGAATTTACTCATAACTTATTCCTCCATTCTCATTAGTGAATTTGGTTTACGGAATAACCGCTACCTTATATATAGATTATAGTCCTTAAATTTTCACAATTCTATAAAAAAATCCACCAGTTATGGTGGAAAGTGTAGTAAATCATTTCAAAGTGTTTAAACTTTCATTGCATCTTTTTATAAAGCCTAATATTCCTATTGTGACTATAATTGATATTACTAAAATCCCAATAATATAAAGCACACCTAATAGAGGTATGAAAATAAAGATAAATGAGCATATTGCTGCAATTTGTAGCAACTTAAATTGATTCCATTTTTCATCGGACTCTGTCACTAAATCAGGTTGTCCTCGTTTTTCCGCCATATCCTTAATTCCCATAAATAAATTATATACAATTAATAAATTAAGAACAAAGTAAGCAATTGCGAAAGGGATACTAAATATACCCAATGGACCTAAATGAATACCTCCACCTTGGATAGGGCCTTGATAAAATGAAAATACAGACAATATTATCATAGGAATATTATATTTTGCAGCTATACTAAAATAATTACTACTTGAAATAAGATTTCTAAAGCCGGCAGCAAAGAATAAATAACCCACTACATCAGGTAAAATATCAAAACCTTGAAGTCTAAAGCTAAGCATTGTAAATAAAAATCCCCAGTACAATTTGTTAAATCCACTTTCATTCATACAATTCCCCCCTAAATTAAATTTACATACTATGTTATTATCATATGTCACTTCTAATTTTTAAGGAACTGAATATTTAAATTTGAGGTTAAAATTTTCTTGCCTTCATTAAAAACAATGAGTAATTAACTTTTTCATTTTCCACTATTTTTTCATCGTAAAAAAAAGTATTTGATTCTATATCCTTAAACCCAGAATTAATTAAAATGTTTTTTAAATCATCTTGTTTAAAGCCATTATGACCATCAAATTCTGGATATTCTTTATGAAAGCTACCATCTTCTTCGTCTAAATCTACTATACACAAATAACCGTCTTTATTAAGCAATAGGTAAAAATTTTGTATTATAGCATTAGTATCATTAATATGATGTAAGACCATAGAAGTATATATTACATCAGCTTTCATATATAATGAATTTTCAATAGAGATATCTAAATGGGAGGTAATCATATTAGTTACTTCATATTTATTAATCTTAGAATTGAGAATATCTATCATTCCTTTTGATGTATCAACAAGTGCAATACTTTTAAATTTATCATAAAGGTTAAAACTTACGAGACCGGTTCCACAGCCAAACTCCATAGCAGAAGAATTTTCATTAATATCAATGGAGTTGCTTATTTCATTTGCAATAATTTTTGCTCTATTAATTCTTTTATCAGTATCCCATGTTTTAGCATAATTATCAAAACTCATTGGTAAGATACCTCCCTAAATGTTTCTTATTTATGTATGTGATGTTGTTGGAAATAGTATTTCTTTAGATAAGTTATTTATAGACCTTATAAACAATATATCATCTTGATTTTCTTTAAAAACCTTTAATGTTTTATACTTATATAGTTCCGGTATAAAATGAAATTCTATTGTTCTATCATTGGGTACTACAACTTTTTCAATAATACTGTCTAAATCAATAGGATTTAAACTTAATATATCATATATATGTAATCTTCCATTTTCCCTTCTTGTGATTACCATAATATCTTCATCTACCATGTAGTATAAATCATCTTTGTATTCATAAAGGCAGTATACTAATAAAGGCCAAATATCATTGTATACTCCTAACCTTTGGGATATAGGCTGTCTATTTGTAACAAGTCTAAGAATAATTTCGTGGTCTTCTTCATTATCTTTATTAAGCTTTTTTATTAATCCTTCTTTCTTTTGAAGCTGCTTTACATCTAATTCATAAGCACTTTCAATTACTTTTTTAAAACCAAACTTAGGGTAAAATTCTAAAACACTGTTATTAGCAAAAAGATAAATAATATCATACTCATTTCCATATTTTTCTATAATGTGATTAATCAGTGACGCTGATAAGCCTTGATTTCTATGATCCGGATGTGTCATTACTGTTCCTAGCTGGATAGCTTTTTTCTTTTGTCCTTCCACAACTAAATCCATCTTATTAATTGACACATTTGCAATGACTTCATTTTCAAAGATATAGGAATAACAACAATATATATTATAGAAAAGATCGTTCTGATACCATTGCTCGAAATCAAGTCCAAAAGTATTCATTGCTAATTTATTAAAGCTTATTCTATATTTATCTTTATTCATATAATCACTTATTAGTATGTAATCCCCCATAATTAATCCCCCAATAATAAATTTAGTTAGTGAATTTATTATATTCACCTTTAAGCATTGAATAGTTAAGTTGATCATATTTATCTTCATTAATCCAATAATGCTCTCTTAGTCTTCCATCCAATTTAAAACCAAACTTTTCTAAAAGTTTTATAGATGGTATATTATTAGATGCTGTTGTTGCATATATTTTATTTAGGTTTAATTTATTATTTGTAAAAGCTTTCTCTATAAATTGTGCCAACAAAATGACTCCCAATCCTTTCTTTCTATTGTAACTTGGTATATAGTATCCAAATTCAGCGCTATGATTTCTTGAGTTAAAATCAAACAATGTAATTTTCCCTAAGGGTTTATTTTCAGTTCCTCTTTTAATCATTATGTAGCTTTTTTGTTCTTCTTCAGAGATTGACTTTAATGTTTTATTTGCATATTCATCAAATGATTGTGGCGATTTTAAAGGACGACAAGTATATTGTTCAAAGTGTTTTTCTTCAATGCTCCAACTGTAAAGTTCTTGAAGATGATCTTCTGTTAATGAGATTAATTGATACTCATCATTGGACCTTAAAAATTTATTATTCATAATTTTCTCCTTAATTTTTATTCGATAATTTTTACATTGCGATATTCTTTTAATTCATTAACACACATATCATTTTCTTTTTAAAATATAATTTCCAACATAAAAACCATAGCGTTTATAAAAAGGCAATGCTTCTTCATTTGAATAAACTACACCAATTTGAATATTTGTTATTCCATTTAACTCAAACCAACTCAAAGAACTCTCCATAAGTTTTCCACCTAATCCAAACTTACGATAATTATTGTCTATATAGATAGATTCTATTTCTCCCAAAGTATCTTCAATTGAACTTAAACAATATCCTACATAATTCTCAGTTTCACTATTCCAAAGCATATCAATTTTTATATTACCCTTTTGTGATTTTTCATAAATAGATTTTGTTCTTTTATCAAAGGTGAATTTTTCAAATTTATTCTTGAAATAAATTGATTTCTCAAGGTGAACAGAATTAAGTTGTTCCCATAATGGTTTTATAAGTTCAATTTCTTTTATACTTTTTTCAACAATGCAAATATTCATAAGCCCTCCAAATTTAATTAACCTGTTGTGTGAATTGTTTCCTTAACTAAAAAACATACAAAATTATGTGATTAGTTACATATCCTTTATTTAATTTCTTCATCGTATTTCTTTATTACTTTCATTTCATTTTCAATTAATTCTTTTATAGTGACATGCCAAACCTTTTTTTCTACATCTGCGATTCTTTCAGTTTCTCTAATAAGAGTAAGCTTGCTACTAATATATTTGTACTCATAATCATAATATGTGGCTGCATTCTCTTTAAAATTTGATTTTATTGTTTTGCTCTTAGTATCAAATACAGGAGAAGTGATTTTTTCAAGCTCAGTATTTTTTATATATTTTGATGCTTCTTTATCCCATAGCCAATAGTAGTATGGTACATTCCCTGTAGCAGGGAGAAATTGCTGTATTCTAATATCCTTATACCCATCAAAATTCATATCTTCTATTACTATACCTAATTGAGTACCATCTGGAGTACTTGTATCACTAAACACTAATTCTTGCAATTTTTCATCCTTTTTAGCATCTTTGTATATTTCAATCTTGCTTGCACTGTATAAAGTATCCTTCTTTTGTCCATATACTTTAAATGTATACTCAGGTAATGATGGATGGATTTTATCCCTTAATACAACGAGGGGCTCTACGGATGATTCAGATGGTTTTTCAGGTGTTTGCTGAGTAGATATAACTTTTGTTTCATCTACTTGCTCATTATTAGCTGGTTGGTTTTTGGGTTCTGCCACCTGACCTTGTGGATTTGCGTTCTCACTGCAACCTGCACAGAATATTACAATAAATACAATTGACAGCCCAATAGAAATCCTCTTATTTATTTTCATTTCTAATCTCTCCTTATAATTCAGATCTAACATACTTACATTTATATTCTTTTGAGATAGTCCTATTCTCAAACAATGTTATAACTTTCATAAATATCCCCTTCCGATTAAAATGCTTAGTATCTTAGATTACGGATGCATCCAAAATACTAAAACTTTTCTTTTCACAATTAATTTCTGCCATAGCGCCATAAGGTATAGTTATAATAGGTGATGTATGCCCAAAATTCATATTATAAAGAATAGGCAAATGAACTAATTTAAGTTCTTCTCTTATCACATTTAAAATAACTTTCTTATATTCCTCATAATACAAATTATCATAAGGCTTTCCAAATATTATTCCATTAACTTTTTGTAAAATTCCCTGAGAACCATAATTACGTAACCAATATTCCACATACCTAGGTTCCGGCTTATCTTCAGAAGTTTCAAAGAAAATAATAGAATTATCCCATAAATCATTACCTGGCCATAATTCTGTTCCTTTGATCATTTCTAGTACTTCAATGCAGCCACCCATTAGGTGTCCCTTTACAATTCCCTTACCTTGTAGCAACACATAGCCATTATTAGATTGGGTGTTTCTTTCTATAAATTTATTTTTTTCTTCCCAAGGCAAATATTCACTTGTCCAAATTGGTGATGAATCAACATTACCGATAATAGAACTATCAAATAAAACTTTGTCTATCCAACGCTTTGTATAATCAAACATTTTAACATTCTCAGCAAATCCTGCTAATATAGAAGGGCCGTAAAAGCTTGTGATTCCTGCTTTTAAACATATCATATGAGTAATAGTTGTATCTGAAAATCCTATAAGAATTTTAGGATTATTTCTTATAATATCAAAATCAATAAATGGGAGCATCCTTATACTTTCATATCCACCAATACATGAAAATATTGCCTTTATTGATTTATCTTTAAAAGCTAACATTAAATCTTCTGCTCTTTTTTCTGGATGATTATATATAAACTCTGTTCCACTAAGGGTATGTGGCATTTCAATAACTTCCAAACCAAATTCTTCATGAAGTCTATTTTTACCAATATTATATCTCCATAGAATATCCTTATCTCCTGCACCACCCCAAGACAAACTAATAGTAGCTACTTTATCACCTCGTTTTAAACGAGATGGTTTTATTAAATCCATTTGATATTCCCCCCTGTCTATTCTTCTTCAAATATATTAACAACAAAACTATACTGTTAGGCAACGTGACTATCTTTTACAACTAAAATAGAAAAAATCAATTTCAGCGTAACTACCTAAAATCTCTTCCAACATCTAATGCAGTATGAGCATCAGAACCATAGACAATCTTTAATTCATAACGCTCTACTAACTCTGCAAAAATACCAGAAGGATAAATTTCCTTGCAATAGGGCTTTCTAATTCCTGCTGTATTAAAGTCTACTTCATAATTTCTTGCTTTTATTTCTTTTACAATTTCTTCTAAAAGAGTAACGTTAGTATATTCTAAAGGATACTCTGTATTAAAAATTCTAACCAAAGTAGGATGACCAATACGCTTAGGCTTAAAAGCTCCTAAATCAGATTTTATTGCTTTTAGTAGGGTTTCATAATACCTGTCATAGAGTTTATTTACACTGCCTAATTTTTCTACTAACTTTCCAAATTCTTCTGGACTTATATCTATACAATAGTACTCATCCTCTAATTTTATAAAATGTACGGATAATATTCCATCTTCTAGTTTATTACTGTACTTATTTAACAATTCTTTTATTTTTTCCTCATACCCTTCAATATAATCTACTTCAAAGCCTGTATTTATTTTTATTTGCTGTTTATACTTTGCTTTGATATAATCTAGCTCTTCAATATATTTTTCTGCTTTATCTATTGTTGGAGCACATGATTTTAAAAATTCTGGATCCATAAAATTTTCTGGTAATGGCATGTGCTCCGTAAAAGTAATTTCTTTCAATTCCAACCTAATAGCAGCTTCCACATAAAGTTCCAAGGAATCATTTGTTCCATGAGGACAATATGGTGAATGAATGTGTCCATCTCTTACAATTCGATGTTTTTCCATAATAAATTCTCCTTTATATTAAATGATGATTTGCATTTAATCATTTAATTTTTTATTTCACAATATATAATGATAAACTAATAATTTTAAATAATACTTTTAATAAATTAAACCTCTATCCAGTATCTTTGAGTTATTTCTCCATCTTCAAGAACTTCATTTTCTAGAACTCCACCATTATTTATCATCGTTTTAGCAGAACCTACATTATTTTTATCACAGGTAATCAAAATCTTTTTAATTCCAAGTTCCTTAGCTATAGGTAAAGCTAAAGATAACATCAATGATGCATACCCTTTTTTTCGTTCTGATGGACGAATACCATAACCAATATGTCCACCAAAATTAAATAAATAGTCATTTAGATAATGTCTAATATTTACTGCTCCAATAATTTTCTTGTTTTCTTGAACTAAAAAGTATGTGTGTGCAGGAACAAAACAAGTATTCACAGTTTCAATTTTATATGTATGATCCAACCATGCATTATAATCCATGTCTAATAATCTTGCAGCATATGGGACAATTGCTTCTCCGTTTTTTTCCCAATCATTGATAAAATCATAATACTGCGCTTCCATTTCGCTACTAGCTCTTAATAATTCTAGTTTCATATCTTTTCCTCCATCATTGTTACGATATTTTCTAAATTTAATGTTTCGTGGTCGATTTAGACTAGCTTTTGTTTCCATGGATTTTTCTATAACATATTCTATAAAACTATCTCATACAGTTTAAACCATACTAATTCAGGAATATTCAGTCCTAAATCTACAGTTCCTACATACTTATATCCACACTTTTCATACAATGAGATTGCAGGTGCATTATGAATAGAAACATCTAAACGAATTGTTATCATTTTTTGTTCGATACTATATATTTTCGCGAAATCCATTAATTTTTTTCCAATACCATTTTTCATAAACTTTGGATGAACAACAAGAGTATGTATTACGATAATATTTTTATAGTCTGATTCAGTCCCCCAAACGACTCGAGAGTATGAGGCTTCTGGTTCATGACTTAGTATTATAGAACCGGCTATTTCATTATTTATTTTTAATACAAATAAATTGTTATTTTGAATACCAGTAACAGCTGTTTCTCTAACTGGATATATCCCCTTTGCCCAACCTGGAAAATTCGTACCTAATTGTAAATAGTCATTTAAATTATCATATAGATTTTCTAATTCATCTATATCATTTGTTGTTCCCTTCTCTATAATATAATCATTACTATCTGACTTTTCTATTGTTTTGTCAACTGTTTGAAATCTATCCATTGGTATGCTCCTTCTTATTATATAAATAATTTTCGCTTCGCAGGCGGTAGCTTAAAATTAACTTAAATCAAAGAAAAGTTCTGTCTTTTCTCCTACTTTTTTAAAACCACATTTTTTATACATTTCTTTTGCAGTATCTCCACTATCAGTTATAAGATAAACGAATTTAACGCAATGATCTTTAGCCTCTTTTAATAAGTGTTTTATTACACAAGTGCCAAATCCTTTTCTTTGATAGTTTTTTAATATATCAAAATCTTCTATTTTAGCAATATCATTATTCAACATAAATTCACAGTTACCAATAGATATACTATTATAATCACAAACATATAAATCTAAATTTGAATTAGGTATTTTATATACCTCTGATTTTCTATATATTCTTTTCCTTGCAAATTCAGTCCCCATAGCTGATTGATTAGCTAAAATATCAACATCTATTCCATTTTTTAATTCTTTTTCTGATAAGGCCTTGCTTATGATACACCCTTCATTTCCAGTAATATAATCACTCATTTTAGGATCAATATACATGTAATCATATTTTGTTACTTTCGGAATTACAGGTAAATTATTAATAAAATCCTCATCAATAGAATAATTAAATTCTATTCTTAAAAAATTTGCTTTTTCATCCTTTCTTTTTTCTAACTCGTCAAAAATTATCTTTCTAAAAGTATCTTTACTAACACTGTTTTTAATGAGTGTAAAATTGTGCATATACATGTTCTTTAAATTATTATCGTAGAACCTTATTATTTCATTATCTTCATAGCTCTCGGTGAATTTCTTTGTGTATACTATTTCTGTGCTTGAAAACTTACTAAACATATTTACCATCCCCTTCGAGAACCACTTCAAGTTCTTTCTAACCCATTTATTAAATTTAGTTAACAAGTGTACAATTGAACAAATAACTTGTCTCCTTGGCTGCCACAGCGAACTACAAACCATTGTTTATTAAATTTATTCGACACCTTCTAATTCTAAATCTAACCTTCTAAAGAATTCATCCATAAACTTCAGTCTGCTTCTACCAATTTCTTTTGCCTTTTGAGTAAACAACTTTTCAGGAATTTTCTTAAACTTAAACTCATATTCAATAAATGGCGAGTGCTTTGAAACATCCATTATCCTTCCATTTTCGCTTGTATTATTTGATATATAGTCCTTAGTTAGTTCATTTCTTGATATGCTTTGGCCGAATTGTCCTGCTATCATAAATGTACGAGCAAGCCCAATAGAACCTATTACATCTAGTTTATCTGCATCAAAAAGTATCTTTGCTTCTATTGTTTCTGGTAGATTTCCACTTCTATATCTATGTGCAACAATACAATGCTTGATTTTTTTAATTTTTTCTTCTTCATAATCCAGATTCCTTAATATGTCCTCAGCCATTCTCCCTCCTAAAATAGCATGATCAATTTCTCCAGTTTTGTTCTGACTTTCAATAACTCTTGCAATATCATGCAATAATGCTGCTGGAACAAGAATATCTAAATCAACATTTTCTTCATACTTTGATAAAAATACACACATATTATGTACCCTCATAACGTGATCTAAATTATGCGCTGAGCAAGATAATTCCTTTTCCATAATTTCTTTTATTTTATCAATTTTTGTTTTCATATAAATAAAACTTCCTTCCTACTAAAAAATATCTCGTATAGTATTGTTGATAGGCAAATTCTTACCATTGGTACTGTTTTTTGTTAGGTGTCGTGACTACCTTTTACAGCTAAAATAGAAAAAATCATCGTCTATTACAATATCTTCTCTGAATTCGTATTTTTTTACAAGTTCATCTAAAGTATGGTTATTAGGAATTGCCTCTCTCCCTAAATTATATCCTATATTTCTATGGTGTTCCTTTAATCCATTTCGAGTTTTGGAATGTGCTATTGCGAAAATTCCTCCAATATTTAAATGTCTCCTTGCATTTGAAAATACTACATCTAAATTTTCAAAATGTGGTATGCTATTAAAAATTATAATATAATCAAATTTATCTTTTAGCACTATCTCTTTATTAAAATCATCGCATATAGTTTTCACTTCAGGATGTAGGCTTTTTAATTCTTTTAACATATTTTCTGATATGTCCAGTGCAACATAATTACTTAATCTCATGTGTTTTAAAACTACGTATAATACTCCTACCCCTGATGCTACATCGAGTAAAGACTTTCCTTCTGATATTCCTAACATATTTATAGTTTTATTTATAATGATACCTTTTTCATAAGTTGTTTCTTTCCAATTTTCATAAGTATTATTAAAATATTCCTTTTGATTTTTAATAGTCATAAGCATTCTCCTTAGTTAAACATCATTAATATTTCCTAACAATGATTTTAATTCCGTGCGAAAAGCCAACTTCTTCATAGGTGGGAGTTTCAGAAATACTAACCTTTTTTAGGTGGTTCTTCTTAGTTCTTCATATCTAATAGATAACTAGGTAATCCTAATGATTGTAAAACAGCTAAAGTTACTTGTTTTATAGACTTTTCTATATCCAAGATATCTAATTCGTTATAAATTGGTTGATGTGCATCTATTAAAATAACTCTAGATGAGCCTAAATGTACTTTCAAATAATCAATACTTGGTTGTACATTTTCTATATAAAATTGGTATCGTCTCTCTAAACTATCTTTTTTATCATCAAATCTTTTTCTTCCTAAAGCCCTTCTAATCATTTCATCTTTAGATATTGATAAATGTATTACTTTTATAATTGGAATATTAAACTTAACAAAAGTGTTTAATAGCTCTTCAGCTGCTTTAATTGTTCGTGGATATCCATCTAAAATAAATATTTCTTTCTCAAACTCTTCTGAATCTTCAAATGTAGCATTTATGATATTTATAGTCCATTCATCAGGTATTAATAAACCTTCTGTGACACAATACTCTAACCAATCCAATTGACTTATAGCTTCCCTACCCTCGTAGAATAGTATTAATTCTTTTTTGTGTTTTATAGCTTTTGATGTATTTTCTACTCTGTTTTGAGTTTCTTCAAATACTGATATTTTATCACTAATATTATATTCAGTAGCGAGTCTATCCCTAAAGGTTTCATTTTCACGTGCTTTTTTTATAGTCCTACGTAAAATATCCCCCATGGAGAGGTGCCTCTCCTTTGGTATTGATAAATAGCTTCTTAGTTCCTTAGCTATTTCACCTTTACCACAACTTGATGGCCCAGTAAGTAAAATTGCCCCACAACCTTTTGCTACTCTTTGATCAATAATTTTTATATTATCATCTAATACTGAATTATTACCCATATCAAAACCTCCAAAATATTAAAAACTATTATTTTGCGCTCTTATAATTAAAGATGTTTTTTTTTACCTCTATATACTGCTGTCCTCAATTCGTTAATATATTCTTTTTTTCTGGCATATCTGTTAATTTAACTTGTTCAATAGCTAAATCTATGTCATATGGCACCCTAATAATCCCAATTACCTTTAATCACTACTTCACACTGTTTTCTAATTTTATCTACCACTTCAGCGGCACTTGGACCTTTTCCAGCTAAATCTCCAAGGCAAAAAATCGTATTAATATTTCTATTATTAATATCTACTAATACAGCTTCCAATGCTGGCATATTTCAATGAATATCTGATATTATTGCAATTCTATCCATAAAAACTCCTTACTTTTGTTATTATAATTATTTCTAATTTTATTAAAAACAATAATCTTATATACAAATCATTGTTTTTTCTCAAAATCTTTATACAATAAACTTGGTTGAATTCCTTTATTATTCTGATATTTACCACTTATATATCTGTCATAATCACCCTCTATAGAATGATAATATATTTGGCAAATTTCAACATCAGCATATATTCTTATAGGTTGAATACAATGAATTTCTAATGTCCAGTATCCACGAAATCCAACATCTCCAAAACCGGCTGTCACATGTACAAATAAGCCAAGTCTTCCTATTGAAGATCTTCCTTCAAGCATTGGAACAAATTTATCTGTTTCTGTATATTCGATAGTTCTACCTAGATAAAGTTTATTGGGTTCTAAAACTATACCTTCAGTTGGTATAACAATAGTTTTATATTTATTCTCTTTTTTCATATCTAAAGTTAAATCTTCATACACAATAAGTTCATTATATAATCTTAGGTTATAACTATTTGGATTTAGTTGATCTTCATAAAATGGTTCTATTCTAATCTCTTCTCCTAACTTACTCTTAATTTGTTTTCCTGATAATATCATAAGTTTATCCCCCTTAAAGTTTTTTTGTTTTCAAGATTACATGTGGCTTAATTGAACGAATTATTAAATTTGCTGATGCCTTTGAAAAGTCAGCTGTAAATTCTTTTGCATCTTTCAAGTCTATATTAGATGGATCACCACAATAGCCTAGTGGTGTTACTTCTCTGCCTTCAGAACCACCCTTTTGCCACTTGCTTAATAATTCAAGAGTTGTTTTTGAAGATTCAAGTTTCCTTGACATTTCTTCATTCACTAACTCTTTGAATTCAAGCAGCATCATACTTGTTTCAAATCCTCCTGCATGTATATCCAAATAAGAACTTTCTACAATGTGTTTGTCACCTTTATCATACTGTACTTCCTCATCTTTTTGTACAAGTACATACGGCTCACTACCATCTAATCCTAAACGTCTTTCGAAAAATTCTGGTATTATATTATATACTTTTTTATTTTCGGAACTCAATTCATATATCTCTTTAACAGTTTCAACTATTGTCTTGCTATGAAGATAGTCTCCATGCAAATTTAATAAATATACATTGTTGAAACCCCAATTATGCAAACACTCTATTGTATCCTTTAAAACTGCTTTCATTGTATCTACCTTTACAGTAAAGGAGCCTGGGAATCCACTTGTTGCAACATTAATTCCCCAATAAAAAGGTGGAGCAATAACTGACTTAACATTAGCGTTGCTGAGTTCAGCTTGGATATGCTTAAACATTGAATAAGTTAAGTATGTATCAGTCCCCAAAGGTAAATGAGGACCATGTTCTTCTATTACTGCTACTGGTAATAAAACAATAGCTTCTTGCTTAATTAATTTTTCGATTTCTAGATATGTCATATCCGCCATAGTTCCCTCAAATACTGAATTGTTCATTTTTCCCCTTCCTCTCTATATTATAAATTACTCCTGATATCTCACTTATTCTTAGAATATCGTCATTTTAAAAAGAAACCATCTTGGTATATATTGAATTAATGTATTTATATGGACATAGACGAGTGACCTA
>Ga0209123_1000522_pt1 | contig 48640 bp, 34 predicted proteins | sample BarGraIncu00431A_FD_184500 | JGI IMG/M metagenome (GOLD analysis project Ga0209123, IMG submission 184500) | Arctic peat soil microbial communities from Barrow, Alaska, USA - Barrow Graham LP Incubations 004-31A (SPAdes) (version 2) | ecosystem: Environmental > Terrestrial > Soil > Wetlands >...
CTCCGTTTTCTACTATTGCTACTTTGCTGTCACTTGAACCCCAGTTTATCCGTTTGTTGGTTGCATTTTCCGGTGCAACGGTTGCCGTCAGGGTTCCTGTCGATCCTCCTGCTGTTAAGTTCAGGGTAGATTCGTTCAGGGTTACTTCGCTTACCCGCACTGCCATAACCGCTTTAATAGTGAATGTTAAATCCTTGGTTTGACTGGTGCCGCCCGCCTTGGCAATCGTGGCTGTGATGACAACCGTCTTATCGCCTTCGGCACTCGACGGTCTTGTTACCGTAATCGAGTTGCCCGATACCACAATATTATTGCCCTTATCGGAATTCTCCGCCCAACTGATAGTCGTACCATTCTCACCAATCAACGGTGCAGTGATATTAGACATCACGGTGTCTTTGTTCTCGCCGCTTGCATAAGAGAGGTCTGCTTCATCGAGCGCAGTCTTGGCCCCTGCAATGGCGTTGTTCACGTTACCTGCGTTTCTGATTTTAGATTCCGCGACAGCATAGGTTGTCGCCATAAAGATTCCTCCGCGCGCAGCTGGTCCGATGCTAGTATCAAGCGTAGAAATCACAGCCTTCGCTTCTGTGGAAATGATGCTCAGGCTATGGCTATCGGGTTTCCACGAGATGTCGCCATTGACGCAATAAGCATAATTCCCATCCTGAGAGATACCAATTGCATTAGGGTACTCTCCGACCGAAATTCTATTCATAACCTCGTTAGTGGTAGCATCCACAACCTCAACATTATTAGTTCCGCTGCATGCTACATAGATATATTTACCGTCAGGTGTAACCTCTATTGCACTTGGGCCGCTCCCGACAGGTATCGTTGCAGTGACAGTGTTGCTGGCAACATCGATTACAGATACAGTAGAGTCCTTTTTATTGGCAATATAAATTTTTGTCCCCGATGGATTTGCAGCACCACCCGCTGGACCGAAGCCAACGACAATGCTTGCCTTTAACTTATTATCGGAAAGATCAATGACCTTAACTTGGTTATCATCATAAGCAGACCCATGGACATAAAGAAAATTGCCAACCCGCAAAATGGACGACACATAGGACCCGGAGACCTTGTTTGTAATCTTTTTGTCTGTGATTTCGGTCAAACTTGTGGTGTCAATGACGGAAATTCCATATATATAGTCTAGAACGTAAGCCAAGCTGCCGTCCTGGTTAAACGCAACACTCATAGGAGAACAAACTCCATCAGGTCCAGCAGGGATTGTTTTCGTCACTGTATCAGTAGCGGAGTCGATAAGCGAAAGGGGAGCATGGTATAGGGGAATAAAAACCTGTCCGTTTTGGTTGATTGCGGCACCACTTGGGAATTTACCAACGTTAAATTTTGCCTTTTCAATGGTATTGTGGATGAGATCGACGACGTCTACACTACCGGTCTCAGACCAAGTGGGAATATAAGCTTTGAAATATGCAGCCGGCAACCCATGTGCTGTCTTTGCATACTGTGCTGTATAGGTCACATCTACCGTAACAGCGGATAGGGTTTTATCCCATCCTGTAAAAGTATAGGTATACTGCGCATCTGGGGCTTTGGTGGTACTGCCGCTAAATGTCGGTGTTTGCCCATTATCATATGTTTTGGTTGTGGTTTTTCCGTCTACTATCCAGGTAACAGTAAAATTTTTCAGCACTTCTGGCAGGGTAACGATGGCAGTACCACTGCTGGTGGCAGATGCGTCGTAGTTTGTCTTTGCCGCCATTCGGGCGTAAAAGGTGTAACTTGTATTGGATTCAAGGTCGCTAAATGTCGTACTGTCCTGCCAGTTGGTGCCGTCCCTTCTGTATTCTGCACCGCTCATGGTATTCAGGGTGATACTAGTATCATTGCCGGCATACAAAGTGGGCGCAGCTGGCGCAAGCTGACTTGCATTGCCAACACCGAAGCTCACATCGACGGTTAATTGCTGGTTTACTAACGCCTGGTTGTCATATGTCACAATAATCGTGGCTTTGTATATACCTGGCAATAGTCCTGTTAGGGGCTGTATGTTACAGTAATAGATGTCCATATAACCGGCGGGGATTGTCGTAATCCCAGTCTTATCGCATAGAACAAACGAAGAAGGGTTTTGGCCGGAAAGCTCAACACTTCTGATGGTGATATCAGTAGCGCCGCTAGCCGCAAAAAAGATTGCTCCTGTGGTAAAGTTAGTTTGCTCATAGCCATAGTTTGCACTATACATTTTGGGTTCCTTCATTGTGAAAGTGCTATAATTAGGTGCATCGACAGAGGCGATTATGATAGCTTTGGATACACCGTTTAATAACGCAGTTAATGTAACCGTTTCTCCAGTCCCTGTATCCTTTAAAATAGTAGCGTTGTTGCCGCTAATCTTGACAAGCTCTGCTTTGTTTGAACTCCAGCTTACTCCATTTTCGGTGCCGACGCTGAAATTCTTAGTAACCTTGGCTGCCGTATCGCTGCTGTCAAAGGATACTGGCGCAGCTGCTACATTGGCAGCAGCGGAGGTAGCCATGTTGGCCAGGCGGGGATAAAGACCGCTGGTAAAGACCCAGTTGTTGGCAGAGCCTAAGCTGCTGCTCAATAATGTGCCTAACATTTCTGTGGTCAGCTTGCCCACAGGACTGCCACTTGCACTGCCGGAGGCAATACCCTTAGTCGGACACATCTGCTTGTCATAATAGCAGTTTTGAATGGTGGAGGTGCCTGCACCACTGCTGGTCCCTATCACACCACCGGCAGAATCGTTTCCATACCGCTCGGTGGTAACAAAACCTGTATTAAAGCAATTTTGAACATTGGAGGTGCCGCTGGAAACAAGGGAATGCCCTATCACACCACCAGCATTATAGCCGTAATTTTCCTTGGTGGTTACAATACCTGCATTATAGCAGGATTGCACGTTGGTAACTGCTTTATTTGTTCCATCTTCATCATTATGATTATAGCCCACTACACCGCCGACTTGGCCGCCGGTAACGGTGCCTAAATTAAAGCAGTACGCTACAGTACAGGTTTTATCAAATGCATTATTTTCACCCACCACGCCACCACCATAACCGTTGACGTTGATGCTGCCGGTATTGTAGCAGTTCGTTACCGAACCGCCGTTGTAGTTAGTATCAACTAAACCACCGCCAGAGCGGCCGGTGATGCTGCCGCTGTTGTTACAGCGATTCACTTTGCCAGCATTCCACCCCACAATACCGCCGCCGTTGAAGATACTGCCAGTGTTTCCGCAATTTTCAATCGTACCAGCGTTATCACCAGACACGCCACCGATAAAGGTGTCAGCTGTAATAACATTGACAGCATTTTTGCAGTTGCTAATCGTGCCTTCGTTACGACCTGTCACGCCACCGACATTCTGTCCGGCAGTGATATCGCCAGCCACAGTGAGGTTTTCGATTGTACCGGTGTTATATGCGAAAAGACCCTGAATAGATTTGGTTGTATTGATATAGAGCCCGCTGACGGTGTAGCCTCCACCATCAAAGGTACCGGAAAAGGGGCGACTCGGGTCATTTATTACTCCGGGTAAATAACATTGTCTGGGGATATCCCATACATAACTTATATTACCCTCTGTGAGCTGCTCATAGCTGCCGATGGGATCCCAAGGATAGGATGAACTCCCGCTGTTCAGCGCGATGTCATTTTGCATTTTAAAATGCATATCCTTGTAATTCATGCCGCTCTCGACATTAGCCGAAAGCTGGGCTAAGTCGGCAGCAGTGCTGATAATATATGGGCTTGCGCTTTTGCCGTCGCCGCCGCTGAAGGCACAACTTGGATTGGCTGACGGTATTGTACCGTCCCATGTCGTCCCTCCCGCAACCGCCACTGTAGACAACAGGACAGCCAACATACACAGTGCCAGGACCGTGCTTAAAACTATCTTCTTCATCTTTCTTTCTCCTCCTCGTCGTTCCGGTTCATGAGGCAACGGCACACGCTGCAGGTCCGATGCTCACTGATGTCTTTTCTGAAATCCGAATACTTGCAGTACCAACACTCACGCATGGGTGCAAGGCTCTCGCCTCCTGTACATTGCCAGTGAGGGCAGGTATCGTCTTCTCTCACCACAGGATAAGTGTCGGCCGACATGCCCTTATTCTTTGGCTGCATATTTCCGATATCCAACTGCAGACACTCCTTCCCTGGTCATTTGAATCTATCTTCCGATAATTCTAATCCTCTAAAAACTCTTCTTTCCCTTATTTACGATCTCATCTCGATATATGCTCTTGGAGTTTGAAGTTAAACCCAAGAAGAACCATTATCCGATAGGGCTTTTCGTAACTGCCGTGCTTATTTGTGATGGACTTGTCCATTTAACCATAACATGAAATTATTTGTAATAAATTGCCAACAACATGAAATGTATGTTTTTCGTAATGAAATGGAATGAAATATACAAAAGAATAAATTTATAGCGTAGAAAATAGAAGATTATTCTTTTGTATTTCTATGCTATAATTATTTGTTATTTGTTATTTGTTATTTGTTTATCTGTTAATTTAACTGGAGGTATCTATGCTACAAATTGCTATATGCGACGACAATAAAGCCGAATTATTACGAATAAGAGAACTAATAGAAGAGTTCAAGGCTTCTCATAGTTCTATATATAACATTAAATACGACACCTTTTCGAGCGGCTTAGATTTGCTTATGGCAACGGAAAATGGTACAAGCTACGATATTTTAATTTTAGATGTTGTGATGCCTTTGATGACCGGTATTGAGGTTGCGACGGAGATTCGGAAGAAAAACACCCTTTCTAAGATACTTTTTTTAACCTCATCACGCGAGTTTGCGGTGGATTCTTACAAGGTAGATGCTTTCTATTATCTTTTAAAGCCCATAAAAAAAGAGGGGCTTATACCCCTGTTAGAAAAAGCTTTCTCTGATCTTGTTGATAAAAAAGAAAAGGGGATCCTTGTAAAATGTAAAACGTGTTTAACGAACGTTTTATTACATAACCTTGAATATATCGAAGTTTTAGGGCGGACATTATTCTTCCACTTAACCAGCGATGAGGTTCTAGAGAGCCTTGGTACTATGAGCCAGCTCGAAAACGATTTGCTTAGCGACAAACGGTTTATTAAGCCCCACCGCTCGTACCTCGTGAATATGGACTGGATTCAGCGTATTACCGATAAAGATATCATTACCTTTTCAAATAAGCCTGTTCCAATTTCAAGAGAGCTCTATAAGACTATTAAACAGACGTATATTAATTATTCGTTTGATGGATGAAAACCTATATAGTAATCTGAGTTTGGATATTATTCACTCCAACTGCATAGGTCCTGAGTATGATAAAAAGGATATTCCTTCACAATATGGCAATATATCCCCCTCCGTTTAGTCAAGGTATTTTTTATATATTTAAAGCCAAACTAAATTATAATCCAAATACATATAAGGGAGGTGATTGCCCATGTCAAAAATTCAAATAGTACCCAATAGATTATCCAAGGAAAAATCTCCATATCTTTTGCAACACGCTAATAATCCCGTAGATTGGTTTCCTTGGGGAGATGAAGCTTTTCAAAAGGCGAAAGCCGAAAATAAGCCCATTTTCTTATCTATTGGGTACAGCTGAATTGCTGTTAAATACGCACTTGTCACTGGTGTCACGTCATGGAACGGGAATCTTTCGAAAACGATGAGGTTGCAGACTTACTTAATCAGTACTTTATCTCTATTAAAGTTGACCGCGAAGAACGTCCTGATGTTGACCACTTATACATGTCCTTTTGTCAGGCACTAACCGGATCTGGCGGTTGGCCGCTAACTATCATGATGACACCAGAGAAAAAACCGTTTTTTGCCGGAACTTATTTTCCAAAAACGGAGCGTATGGGCCACCCAGGGCTTATGGAACTCTCCGAACGAGTGGGGACTCTCTGGAAAACAAACGAAGGCAAATTACGAGAGTCTGCCGACGAAATCATGACTGCCATCCATTCTCAACGTGCCGTTCCAAAAAGGCCGACATCCCTTTCTTCCACATTGGCAAACAACCTCTCGTTAAAAAGCGGCCAGGGCTCTGCTTACGAAGACTTTCAAACATGGGGATCAGAAGTTATCGCTAAAGCCTATGAGGTCTTAGCCCACAGCTTTGATTCGCGTTACGGTGGATTTGGTCGTGCTCCGAAATTTCCCACACCCCATACCCTAACCTTCCTCCTTCGTTATGCTGTAAATCATCCTAAAGATAAAGCTCTAGAAATGGTTCGCAAAACACTTGACGGCATGGCCCGAGGTGGCATCTATGATCATATCGGGTTCGGATTTGCAAGATACAGCACAGACGAAAAGTGGTTAGTCCCTCATTTTGAAAAGATGCTCTATGATAATGCCCTACTAGCCTTAGCCTACCTGGAAAATTATCAGACTGCGCATCATCCCAACGATGCTCAAACAGCAAACGAAATCTTCACCTATGTTCTTCGTGACATGACATCCCCAGATGGCGGCTTTTACTCTGCGGAAGATGCTGACGCTGAGGGAGAAGAAGGGAAATTTCATGTTTGGACGCCCGAAGAAATCGAAGCGGTATTAGGCAAAGAGACAGCAACAAAATACTGTGCTATTTATGATATTTCCTCCAAAGGTAACTTCGAAGGGAAAAACATTCCCAATCTTGCACAAGGTACTTTAGGGAAAATCACCCACGCTAACACACTTACAGATGAGAGCGTTCTCCTGCACTCCCTCGCTAGTGCACGACAAGCCTTATTTGCCGCACGCGAAAAACGGATCCACCCTTATAAGGACGATAAAATTTTGACGGCCTGGAACGGACTAATGATCGCTGCCTTGGCTAAGGGAGCACAGGTTCTGGGAATTAGCCTCTATCTCCAAGCCGCCGAAAAAGCTGCTGATTTCGTTCTTACGCACCTTCAACGTAGTGATGGGCGCCTCTTAGCCCGCTATCGCGAGGAGGATGCAGCCTACCTAGGCTATTTAGACGATTATGCCTTTGTAATTTGGGGACTCCTGGAGCTTTACTCAGCTAGTGGTAAACCCCAATATCTCAAGACCGCACTTCACCTTCAAGGAGAACAGGAACGGCTCTTTTGGGATGAAGAAGGTGGAGGATACTACCTTACCGGATCCGATGCCGAAGAACTGCTCTTTCGTCCTAAAGAAAGTTATGATGGAGCCCTTCCTTCTGGTAACTCGATCACGGCGCTCAATTTACTCCGGCTAGCTCGCCTCACCGGCGATGAACGCTGGGAAAGCAGAGCTGAACAACAGCTTCTTGATTTTCGCACCGTCCTTGAAGAGCATCCCACAGGCTATACGGCTTTTCTGCAGGCCTTACAGTTTGCTCTGAACCCAAGTCAGGAATTGATTCTAGCGGGTGCCCTCGAAGCAGCGGAACTGCCTGAAATGCGTCAGATCTTCTTTTCCACATTTCGGCCTTATGCTTCCGTTCTCTACCAAGAAGGAAGCCTCTCCGAAATCGTCCCCTGGACTCAGGATTACCCTATTGACTCCGATCATGTCACTGCCTATCTATGTCAAAACTTTACCTGTCAACGCCCCGTCCAGCAACTTGATGAATTCAAAGCACTGTTGAAGAACACCTAAAAAAGCATAAGTAAGATAGGCCTATCAAATCATAGGCCTATCTTACTTATGCTTTTCTAGAGTTTCGATTAGTTTATCTATCGATTATCCACTTTGACAATCATTAGAGAAGGATACTCGGCCAAATTATAATCACTTGGAGCTGCTAGCGCCTCTTCGTTCTGGTAGAATACCCTGACAAAGGGGCGATTCGGGAAAGCAGGATTTTGTTTTATAACATTTCCTCTTTGCCCATTACTCAAAAGGATGCCTGACCCAGAAGGATAAACGGCAATATGTTTTGTAAAAACTTGTAAGATTCGGGGATCAAAATGCATATTAGATTGAGCTATAATATATTCATACGCATCATTAGGCTCGATGGCGCATCGATAAACCCGTCTACTCGTCAGGGCTTCATATACATCAGCAATCGCCGCCAGTTTCCCGTACTCATGGATTTCGCTTCCTTTTAACCCTCTTGGATAGCCACTCCCGTCCCATTTTTCATGGTGTTGAAAGGCAACATGGGCAGAAAGTAAACTGAGGTCATTGTTTTTTCGCAGTATATCAAACCCGTATGTCGTATGGTGCTTGATCTCCTCAAATTCTGCTTCGGTCAGTGGGGTTTTCTTATTTAGAATTTTCTCTGGGATCTTAATTTTCCCAACATCATGCATGAGAACGCCCATACCCAGTTCAATCAACTTCTGTTCGGAATACCCCGAGGCAATACCCAATACTAGCGCTATAATAGTTGTATTGACAGAATGATGAAAAGTATAGTCATCAAACCCCTGAATTTCCGTCAAGTTACCCAAGACGTCAGCACTATATAAAAGATCATTAACCATTTGTTGAACAGTCATACGGACCTTATCCACTTGTAAGGAACTTTCCGATCCACATTCGATGAACTTGCTGACACTTTCAATAGTCTTATACGCAACTTCACGAGTTTGGGCAGTAATCGCTGTATAAAATTCAACATCCTCCAGCCGATCATCCTGAATAAAAAGAACGTCATACCCCATGGTCTTTAAGCGGGAAAGATAGGAAGCCGTAATGCGAACCCCTGACTGTAACAAAACCATTCCCGAAGGGTTAATCACTTGTCGTGCTAAGATCGATCCTTCCTTAACATAACGTGTGTTTACCAAGCGCATGAATTCTCACCCTATTCAAATTTAATGTCAAATATAATTCCAAACTATTTACTTCGTCAAAATATACTAAATAACCTTTTGATATATAGGAATCCTAAAAATTTTCCCTTTAGTCCTAATAAATCAAAAGTGAATAACATTTAGGCCCACCAAAAGTACGAGAGTAATCGCGATCGGTACAATAAATTTCACCAAGAACATGAAAAGGCGTACCAATCCATCATTTGATAACTTTCCTTCATTAGACATTTCTCGTTTTACGTTGGCATATCCCCACTGCCAGCCCACAAAGAGGGCTATGAATATGCCACCTACTGGTAACAAAATATTGGACGTCGTAAAATCGAAGAAATCAAAAAACGTCTTACCAAATACAGTAACCTTGGCAAAAATACTATTAGAAAGCGTAGCGGTTGATCCAAGCAAACCAATTGCCAGGATTGTTAGCAGGGTAGCTTTCCGTCTTGTCCATCGATACTGCTCTGTCAAATAAGCAATTATGACTTCCAGCAAGGATAACATAGCGCCAGTTGCCGCAACTGCGGTAAGCATAAAGAATAAGACCATAAAAACTCTGCCAAAGGGCATGGAATTAAAGACAGCAGGAATGATAATGAACAACAATTGTGGCCCTTTATCTGGTGTAAAACCAAGGGCAAACACCGCTGGGAAAATGGCAATACCCGCCATCAGCGAAACCAACGTATCTGCGAGTGCGACTTTAATAGCCATATGAGGTAAGTTCTCATTTTTATCGACATAACTACCGTAGGTAATCATCGCACCCATGCCTACACTAAGCTTAAAGAAAGCCAACCCCAGTGCCGCTAAAACTACGCTCACTGTGATCTTTGAAAAATCAGGTTTAAATAGAAACGCAAGCCCGGCTCCTGCACCAGGGAGCGTCAAAGAACGAATATCTATAATCAAGAGGAGTATGAAGAGGAGAGGCATTAGAAGCTTAGTAACCCGTTCAATACCCTTTGTCACCCCAGCCATAATAATAGTCCCAATCACAAGCAAGACAAGTATTTGCCAAAACAAGGGTTCACCCACCCCTGATACAAGTGAGTTAAAGACATTGGTAGTATCCTCCGGTTTTGCTGAAACAAGCGCCCCACCAGCGGCTTTAAAAATATAGGCATACACCCAGCCAGCAACCGTTGTGTAAAAGGCCATAATCAGAAAGGCACTTAGGACACCCGCTCCACCAACTAGAAACCAAGGACGTCGGGGTTGTAATACCTGAAACGCGCCCACAGCATTCGCTTTTGTGCGACGGCCAATCAAGTGCTCTGATAACATCACAGGCAAACCGACAAGAGCAACGCAAACTAGATAGACCAGGATGAAGGCTGCCCCTCCATTAGCCCCTGTGACGTAAGGAAACTTCCATATGTTACCTAATCCGACCGCAGAACCAAGTACAGCAGCAATAACTCCTATGCTGCTCGAAAAGCCTTCTCGTTTGTGGCTTATCTCTTTTTTCAAAATTATTACCCTCCACATTCACTATCTATCTTAACATTCGACGTATTTCGCTAATATTCCTCCTATTTTTATTAAATCAAACAGATTTGATTCAATTAGGTTTCCCACTGTACTATCAATAAAATTCCTCAACCAAATTCTTATTTCGGCTGAGGAAACGGTGATATTTACGCCTAATTATATCATGAACACTCTAAATGTTTGTAGTGGTGCTTGCCATTGTTTCATTAAAACTCCCTACCCTATATCCTTGTAGATCCAAGGTTACATATTTGAATCCAAATTCCTTAAATTTGCTAGAAATTTCATCAAAAATTTTCTCATCAAATAATCTAATTCTATCCTTTCTATCCACTTCTATCCTTGCCAGATTTTCGTGACATCTCACTCGAACTGCCCGAAAGCCTCGATCCATCATGTACTTTTCCGCGTTTTCTATCATCTCGAAAGCTTCCACTTTCAACTCGTTCCCATAAGGAATCCGGGTTAAGAGGCAGGCGTAAGATGGTTTATCCCAAGTGTTAAGCCGCAATTCTCTTGACAAGCTTCTTATCTCTTGTTTGGTCAGTTGGCACTCTAATAAAGGGCTTTTTACCTCGAGTTCCTGCAAGGCTTTTAGTCCCGGTCGATAATCCCTGAGATCATCAAAATTGGTTCCATCAATGACATAATGATAGCCTTGATTATTTGCAACAGATTTGATCATCCTAAATACTGCTGTTTTGCACAGATAACATCTGTTTTCAGGATTATTTCTAATTGAGTCAATGATTGGAGCCTCTATAATGTCATGCGCTACACCTAATCCTTGTGCTAATTGTTTTGCTTCTTCGATTTCCCATTTTGGTGTATAGGGCGAGTGTATGGTCACTGCTTTCAGGTTATCTCCAAGCGCTTCCTTCGCAGCCCTAAGTAGAAAGGTACTGTCCACTCCACCGGAGAAGGCTAATACAACCTTCTCTAACTTCTGTAGATAACTAAGTAAATTGGTGTATTTTTCATTTTCGATCATTTCAAATTCTCCTCTATCAATTTGCAAACTTCTCTGGATACCTTCGAATGTCACACAAGCCCTACTCGCTTCATAACTCGATTCAAACTGCGCGTCGAACTTGTCTTAAGTTGCGGAACATCAATTGTTAGAAGCTGCCGATCGCTCATCACTATTTGTCCATCCACCATGGTAAGCCTTACATCCGAGGCAGTTGCTTGATAAACCAATTGTGAATATACGTCCACTTGCTCATTGGGCCATGTGTGTAACCCTTGCAAACTAACGACAGCCAAATCCGCCTTTTTTCCAACTTCCAAACTGCCCAGGTCCTCCTCATGCCCAATGGCTCGAGCACCACCAAGTGTGGCTAGTTCAAACACGCTTCGTGCTGGCATAGCAGTAGGTCCATGTAAAGGCTTTTGAATTAAGGCTGCGTGTCTCATTTCCCTGAATCCGTCCAAGTTATTATTGCAAGGCGCCCCATCGGCCCCCAAAGAAATCTCCGCTCCCCGCTTCATCATTTCCGGAATCGGCGCAATCCCTGAGGCCAATTTCAGATTTGAGGATGGGCAATGTGAAATTCGCGTCTTGGTCTGGATCAAGATGTCCTTTTCTGCTTCGTCAAGCCAGATACAGTGGGCAAGGATGAGTTTCTGACCCGTTAAGCCCACCTTATCTAAATAGATGATATTGCGCATCCCGCGCGTGCTCTCCACAATTTGAATTTCTCCGCGATTTTCCGAAGCGTGGGTATGCACAAAGGCATTATTATCCCGAGCAATTCGCGAAACTTCTCTCAATAATGTATCAGTACAGGAAATAACGAAACGAGGTGTGAAAGCTACTTCGAGGCGTCCATTTCCTTTACCGTGATATTTCTCATATAAGTCCACGCTTTCTTGGAGGGAAACGTCTGTCGTCTCCCGCAAAGAGCTGGGAATGTCCTTATTACAATCATCCATCATAACTTTCCCTGATAAGGCTCTCAAACCACTGGCGAGAATCGCTTCAAAAGCATGTTCTGTGTGATGGACTGTTTCCATGTCCACAATCGTCGTTGTTCCGCCGAGGAATAATTCCCCAATCCCCAGTAAGGCGGAATCATAGAGAGATTCCTGATCATGTCCGCCTTCTAGCGGCCAAACCTTCAATTTAAGCCAATCCAAGAGTTCCAAATCATCGGCCTGTCCCCGAAACAACGTCTGACAGAGATGGATATGGGTTTGAATCAAACCAGGAATAAGTAAGTCTCCTCGAAGATCGATCACTTGATCGGCAGGTTGTTCAATAACTCCACCGACCGCTAAGATCAAAGATCCATCTACTAGTAAATCGCCCTCAATAATCTCACGTTTCACATTCATTGTTACAATCTTAGCATTTTTAAAAAGAATCCGCATATTTTAATCCACCCTTTCCTTGCTGTATAAGGCTCTTCCGAGCGAGACATGCCCGCCTTGTTTTCCTTATGTTTTCCATTAATCAGTTTAATAAACGCAACTATTTAAACATGAAAAAACAACCCTATTTACAAAACTCTATAAACCATCCCTGGCTCATAGAGAAGCAATTTACGGTTGCCTCGTAGAAACCCCTGATCCACCTTGTTCCATTACACCTAGTAATACAGCTCCTCCAATGGCACGAGCCTTTTCGGAAATTGACCAACAATAATCCTCGTGTCCCCGCGGATCGATATCCCCAATTTTAACCCGTAGACCGACGGGTGTCTCTGTTCGCAATAAACCTCTTAAAATACCATTGATGGACGAAACGACCTTTGTTATATGCATCCCGTCGTCAATTTCGCCTAAGCAATCCCCTGCCGAAACCTTTTTTCCAATGGCCTGCTTTGCCCTAAATATTCCAGCCTTGGGCGAATAAATAACGCGTTCACTTGATACCCCACCGACTTCCCCTGGTACCCCAGTATTTGGTTGAGCCGCTCCGTCATAAATCAGCCGTCCGAGATGATGCCCACGGTTTGTTTCGACGACGATATCAACATCGACTCCCGCCGTGAAACCCGGCCCCAAGCCGATTGTCCTAAGCGCCATGCTCCGCTTCGTTCCTAGGTTCCGTTTGGCCATGATTGCATCAACCAAGACTAGTGGGTTAAGCAAAACTAGACCCGTTAGATCAGGATCAATCAAAACGGGGATTTCTCCATCGTTCCAAGTTGCTTCGCAATCCTTCACTTGTCCCACACACCGCGACGTAATTCCATCGACTTGCCACTTTCCTTCCGCCACTGCCGTGCCGAAACAAACTGGCCAACGAACCATAAGTGGTCTCGCCACCTCAGTCATCACTACTCGAAACCCAGCTTTCGCCAAGACCCACCCTACTCCAGAAGCTTGTTCCCCAGCCCCACGAACCAATATCACGGGTCCATTCATGACAAGTTTGTTTCTCATCCAGTTTCTCCCTTATGGATATATTTCAAATTTAGGTATTATTTTATCGCTATGTAGCTTGATCCCCAATTATCCATCCAGTTAATTCCCTTACAGTTTACCAAACAAGGCAGAGTATTGCTCTGGCGTATCCACATCATTAAATAGGCTTTCTTCCACAGGATAGTTTCTCCAGCGTTCAGGATAGCGGTATAAGACTTCCCGCCCACCCTGTTCCCCTTGGAGTGCCAAAAGTTCCGGAACATAGCGCTTATGAAAAAACACAGGGGACCCCGCAATACCTCCCGCAGTCGGTACAAGAAAGTCAGGCATACCATGCCGAACCTGTTTGAGACAGTCTCCCAGCCCCTGGACCGTAACTCCCACCTGATCCCCAGGTAGAAATCCAATTCCTCGAATCTCATTCTTTAAATTCTGTAAACTTAACCGAATTGTCTCAGAAAGGGGAACTGGTTTTGGCACTTGTAGCCAAGTTTCACCGCGCAAATTAAACTTATGGATACTTTCCGCTGCACAATAACTCTCCATGGGTTGGCGTGCGATAACAAAAATCTCCGTCGCTTCGTCCTGGCGTTCGATCGCCTCTCGGACTGTCTCTAGGACATAACCAAGTACCGTCGTATTCTTCCAGGGCAAGGCGAGTTTATCTCGCCCCATTCGGGTGGCTAACCCAGCTGCCATTACCACAAATCGCACCACTGTAATTTCCCCTCCTTGGCATCCCCCACGACTAAGCGCAAATGCCTGGGCCTGTTTCCAGGGTTTTCTGCTGTTCCGTTAATTTCTGTCCACCTCTGGCTTAAGGCCTTTAGAGGGTGTAGCGAGTCTGACCGAGCTAAAACATTCTGATTTTCTATATCTTCGCCAGAACGATTGAGGAGAATAACCCAAGACATTTGCATATATTCGCGAGCAAAAATCGGTGACCTCAGAAAATAATCCCAAGCTCTCTCCGCATGCCAAACGTGCCCCCATAAATCCGGACAACGCTCCGGGCGGTGAACTTGATCAGCCTGGAGGACTTCCCCCCATAGGTTACCATCTAACACTAAAACTACACAATCTGAACGTCTAGGAATTTGTGGTTCATTAGGCCCCCAACACTTTAACCTGAGTCCCCGGGCTCCATCCCCTTCAATTACCCAAAAGCGTCCCTTTCTCTCCAGTTGGAGATCCTCATGGATAGCGGCATCAACCGCCACTACTGAAGGCCCTATCCATTTTCCGTACCTATCCTCTGACTCAACGTACCAAAAACAGGCACCTTCTTGAGGATAAGGCGGTGAATAGGGACTCCTCCAGCCATTCATTTGTTGCTCAGGGAAAACCTTCGTTGTGGTCGTAGCAATAACTTGCAGTCCGTAGGAACTAATTTCTTGGGCTAGCGTTTGAAGACAGGTCGTCTTCCCACCAGCCCCAATAAACGTGGTAATTGTGGCCCGCCCTGTCATATCCCATAGACTGCCGTTTGCCCAAGTTATCTTCATTTTCTATAGGGAGTTTCCCTGAGCGGGAGCGAAGACCTTAATTTGCCGTCGAACTTGTAATAGGCTAAGGCAACGGCTGGTGCAGTCGGAATGGAAGCGATCTCACCCACTCCTTTGGCTCCATAGGCTATTGGGGAGGAATTCTTTTCTATAATAATGGACTCTATCTCCGGCACTTCCGTGGAACGAAAGAGGCCCAGCGTCCCAAATTTAGCGGTGGGCACACCTTTCTCCAGCGGAAAATTCTCACGTAAAGCATACCCTAAGCCCATGGTAACCCCACCCTCGATTTGCCCTTCGATAGCCTTCGGGTTGATGGCCCTGCCAACATCGTGGGCTGCCACAACTTTTTCAATTTTCCCCTCTGCGTTTAATAAAACAACTTGAGTAGCATAACTATAGGCCACGTGACTGATCGGATTGGGCTTGTCAGAATCCATCGGATCAGTTAGGCCTCGATATTCACCACTAAATTCGCTCTCGTCTAAATCTTCAAAAGACGATTTATGCAACGCTTGTTGTAATTTGAGAGCAGCCTGACGGGTTGCCTCACCCGTAAACATAGTCTGACGCGAAGCGGTTGTCGTACCGGAGTCAGGCGTCAACGCTGTATCCGGAGCCCCAACTTCGATTAGGTCTATAGGCAATCCAGTGGCCTCATGAACAATCTGAGTGGCAATTGTGGCAAAGCCCTGTCCAATGCAAGCAGCACTGGTCAGTATCACAACTTTTCCATTGTGAATTTTAAGTTTAACTCGACCAGTATCAGAAAGACCAACCCCAATTCCCGTGTTTTTCATGCAACAGGCAAGCCCTGCGGCATGCGGGTGGGCTTCATAGACTTCACGAACCGCCAGAAGAGTTTCCTTAATCGCCGTCCCTTCATCAGCAATCTGGCCAGTCGAATTAGTCATTCCCGCTTCTAGGGCGTTACGGTAACGAATCTCCCAGGGTGAAATTCCCACCTTTTCTGCTAGGAGGTCCAAGTTAATTTCAGCTGCAAAAGCAGACTGCGTTACGCCAAAGCCCCGAAACGCTCCTGCGGGGGGATTATTCGTATAGACGCATTGGCCTGTAATATCGACATTCGCTATGTGATAAGGACCGCTGGCATGGGTGCATGCCCGTTGCAAAACGGCAGTACCTAAGGAGGCATAGGCCCCCGTATCAGCTACGATGGTGGCCACCATGGCAGTCAATTTCCCATCGGCATCACACCCGGTCGTGATATCTAACTCCATGGCATGTCGCTTAGGATGAACTAAGATACTTTCCTGGCGAGTAAAGGTGAGTTTTACCGGCTTCTGCGTTTTTAGGGCGAGTATGGCCGCGTGATGTTGAACGGTTAAATCCTCTTTACCACCAAATCCACCGCCGACCAGCTTACTAATCACACGCACTTTTTCCGCTGGTAGTCCAAGAATAGCCATGATCCCATGTTGGTCATCATAAACGCTTTGATCGGAGACATAGATTGTGATTCCGCCATCAGTCTGAGGAATAGCTAAAGCACTTTCCGGTTCCATAAAGGCATGCTCTGTTGGAGGGGTTGAATAATGCTGGGTGACCACATGCGCCGATTTAGCCAGTGCCCCCTGCGCATTCCCGCGCTTGACTTTCGTCGTGCTTAACAAATTTCCTTTCGGATGAATTCGATAAGCCTGCTTCGCCAGAGCCTGCGTCGGACTCAGTATCGGTTCCAATTCTTCATAGTCAACCTTAATCAAGGCCAAAGCCTCACGAGCTTGTCTTTTAGTTTGGGCTGCTACTAAAACAATGGCATCCCCGATATAACGGGTTTCTTGCCCGACAGCAACTAGAGTTGGCCAATCATGAAAAATATGACCGTGATCATGATCACCGGGAATGTCTTGCGCTGTCAAGACAGCTTCTACGCCTGGATGAAGCTGGGCAGCGGATATATCAATGGCTTTCACCAGCGCCCGGGGATATTTGGTTCTCAGCACCGCTGCGTGCAGCATCTGATCGACATGCATATCATCGACATATTGCCCAGTTCCCAGTATTTTCTCACGCGCATCCACCCGCTGAATACTCGTCCCAATCCCGGCCCCGGACTTTGCGTTTGCTTGGAGTTCGCCTCGTAACACTTGGGCCGCTAGCATGATCCCTTTTTCAATCTTCACATACCCCGTGCAGCGACAAAGGTTGCCGCGAATGCTCTGTTTAATTTCTTGAGTTGAAGGGTTAGGCACCTTATCCAGCAACGCTTTGGCACTGATAACCATACCCGGTATGCAAAAGCCACATTGCACGGCTCCCGCTTGAGCAAACGCCCAAACATAGGCTTCTCTCTCGCGCTCAGATAACCCTTCCACCGTCAAAAGTTTTTTTCCTGCAACCTTGGCAACCGTCAATAAACAGGCCCGCGTCGCCTTGCCGTCCATTAGGAGCATGCACGCACCACAGGTCCCTTCTCCGCACCCATTTTTGAGGGACGTAATCTGGGCCTCATCCCGCAAAAAATCCAGAAGTTTCATATCCTCTTGTACAGTGTACACTGTATCGTTAATGTCGATGTTAAACATTTCCCCCAACCTTTCTCTTGAGAAATGGCTTACGGGATAAATATGTCCCGCTGGGTTTTGTCACCAAAAGCTGGCCATCCTTCACAACCTGTTGTCCCCGCAAAAAGACATGTTTGGCTTGACCCTGCTGATTAAAGCCTTCATAGGGAGTATAATCAACCTGCTGATGAAGGGTTTCAACCGTTATGGTCGATGAAGCCAGGGGATCCCAGACCACGAGGTCTGCGTCACTTCCGGGGGCGATTGTTCCTTTACGAGGGAATAATCCAAATAATTTTGCCGCATTCGTCGAAGTAAGGGCCACAAATTCGTTGAGTGATAATTTACCGGTCATAACTCCATACGTGTAGAGTAATCCCAGGCGCGTTTCCACGCCAGGCGCCCCACTGGGGATCTTACTAAAATCGCCTAAACCTAAGTCCTTTTGTCCTTGATAATTAAACGCACAGTGATCCGTCGCTACGGTGTCTAGGGTTCCCGATTGTAAACCGGACCACAGCCTCTCTTGATGGCGTACCGAACGCAAAGGCGGCGAAATCACATACTTAGCACCGTTAAATCCTTCCGAACGATAGTAACGGTCATCCAGCAAAAGGTATTGTGGGCAGGTTTCTGCATAAACCTCTAATCCTTTAAGTTTCGCCTTCACCACCGCTCGAAGTGCACCACTACAGGTAAGATGAACAATATAAAGAGGGGCATCGGCAATCTGGGCAAGCGTTATGACCCGGTTGGTTGCCTCCTCTTCCGCCTCGGGCGGCCTAGTCAGCGGGTGAAAATACGGAGCAGTCTGCCCCTGAGCACGTGCTTCTTTCACCAAGTAATCAATGACATCCCCATTTTCACAATGTACGCAAACAAGAGCCCCACACTCTCCAGCTTGACGCAACGCCTGCAACAAAATTCCGTCATCGACTTGCAGGATATTTTTATAGGCCATATACAGTTTAAAGGAAGGTACACCCTCGTCGCGAACTAAATCGATCATTTCTTGGGCAACTTGATCATTCCAATCAGTAATTGCCATATGAAAACCATAGTCTACATAACATTTGCCATCAGCTTTGAGGTGCCAATTTTCCAAGCCTAGTTTTAGGGTTTCCCCTTTAAACTGAGTCGCAAAATCGAGGATGGTGGTTGTCCCACCCAGCACTGCTGCTTTTGAACCGGATAAGAAATCATCTGAAGTTGAAAACGTTCCCATCGGGAGATCAAAGTGGGTATGGGGATCAATACCTCCGGGAAATATTAAGCTGCCGTCCACATTTATCACCTGATCGTCAGGCTGCTTGATCTCATGACCAATGGCCACAATTTTCTCGCCTTCAATACGGACGTCTGCTTGATACACGTCGACAGCTGTGACAATAGTTCCACCGTTTAACACTATACCCATGTTAATCTCTCCCGTCCTCCGGCACTCGCTTCTGACCTCTGATTTCTAAAAGAGGCGCAGAGTGCTTCCCGTATGGAAACGTCTCTGCGCTCATTCTTTTTCACCTTAGAATCAGTTTTAACAGTTTACTTATTTCTTAATAACTGTACCAGTCTTGCCATTAATTCCGTCCTTTGCTTTTTCGAGAAGCGTAATGAGAGCTGTGCGATTGTCTCCAGACGATGCAAAATCAACGGCTGCCTGAACCTTTGGCAACATAGATCCAGGTGCAAAATGACCTTGGTTCATGTATTCTTTTGCTTCATCTGTTGTAATGCTGTCAAGCCATTTTACGTCAGGTTTTCCGAAATTAATTGCCACTTTTTCTACGGCTGTCAAGATGATTAGGAAGTCAGCATCAACTTCTTGCGCCAAAACACTGCAGGCAAAATCCTTGTCAATGACAGCGCTTACGCCTTTTAGATGGTGCCCTTCTCTGATAACAGGGATACCTCCACCGCCGCAGGTAATGACGACCTCACCAGAATTCAATAAATTTTTTATTGTTTTGATTTCAATGATTTCTCTAGGAAGCGGGGAAGCTACTACCCTGCGGTAACCTCTTCCCGAATCTTCGATGACTTGAAAGCCTTTTTCCTTCGCACGCTTAAGTTCTTCTTCGTTCATGAAATGGCCAATCGGTTTTGTAGGATTTAGAAACTTAGGATCATCCTCATCCACCCGAACCTGAGTGATTACTGTGGTAATAGATTTCTCTATGCCGCGGTCCAGCAGTTCTTCCTTCAAAGCATTCTGCAAATCATAGCCTATATATGCCTGGCTCATTGCGACGCAGACTGACAAGGGAGTGAAGGTTGGATGCATTGGATTTGAACGCCCATAGACATCCATAGCCTCATTAATCATGCCAACCTGTGGCCCGTTCCCGTGAGAAATCACGACGTCGTATCCTTCTTCGATCAAATCAGCAATAGCTTTGGAAGTATTTTGGACTGCGACCATCTGCTCCGGAAGATTGTTACCAAGTGCATTTCCACCTAAGGCAATAACAACTCTTTTTTTCATTATGCTATTTCAGTCCTTTTTATTAGTCTTAGGCAAACGTCTTAGTCCAACTTTCTTTGCTTGGCAGCTTTCTCTAAGGTGCTTAATGTAGTCTGCGGATTTTTAAATTTGCTCAAGAAAATCATGGCAGCAATAACATAAGGCTTGTAGCTTGCTTGCTTGTATAGTGGAATACGATATCGATCAAATACGCTGGCATCGACTTCGCCTTCGTCACAGCTTACACCCGTGATATCAGCTGGCAGACAATGCATATAAGTAGCTTTACCTGCCTTTGTCAATTTCATCATTTCTTCTGTACAAGCCCAATCTTTATGCTCTGCATTCTGGGCCAGTAATTCCTTTTCAAGGGCCTTGATCCCATCCGAATCGCCATTGCCATATAATTCAGTGCGTTTTTCCATCGCTACAAATGGAGCCCAGCTCTTTGGATAAACGATGTCAGCATCTTTGAAGGCTTCTTCCATGCTGTTTGTTTTTGTGAAAGATCCTCCTGATTTTGCAGCATTTGCCTTGGCAACTTCTTCTACGTCTGACATGATCTCATATCCTTCGGGATGGGCAAGGACTACGTCCATTCCCATACGAGTCATTAAACCGACAATACCTTGAGGCACAGAAAGCGGCTTTCCGTAGGAAGGTGAGTAAGCCCATGACATGGCAATTTTCTTTCCTTTTAGGTTCTCTATACCACCAAATTCATGAATGATATGCAGCATGTCGGCCATTGCCTGGGTAGGGTGATCTATATCACACTGGAGGTTTACTAAGGTAGGTCTTTGCTCCAAAATTCCATCCTTATTTCCTTGCTGTACAGCCTCGGAAACTTCACGCATGTAAGCATTTCCCTTGCCGATATACATATCATCACGAATACCAATTACGTCTGCCATAAAGGAGATCATATTTGCAGTTTCACGAACTGTTTCGCCATGAGCTATTTGGGATTTCCCTTCATCCAAGTCCTGAACCTCCAGTCCAAGAAGATTACAGGCCGATGTGAAGCTGAAACGGGTACGGGTAGAGTTATCACGGAATAAAGAAACCCCAAGTCCGCTTTCAAAAACCTTAGTAGAGATATTGTTTTCTCTCATAAAGCGAAGAGCGTCAGCAATAGTAAATATTGCTTCTAACTCATCATCTGATTTTTCCCAAGTCAGCAAAAAGTCATTATTATACATTTCTTTAAAATTCAACTTGTTTAATTTTTCGAGGTAATCATTCAATGTTTTCATGAAAAATCTCCTTATTCTATAATTATTTTTAAAACGTGCGCGGTAAGCGTAATACCACCTCACCCCGTCGTTCCCAGCTCGGCGAGGCGTTATTACAGAGTGAGCGCTTTAGTGGAGTTGCATAAACGGAGGTTAGTATTGAAGCGTGCAGAAATGGCAACGGGACTTGTCCATGACTCAAACAGGACGTTTGAGATTAGAGCATCGCCATGACGATAAGCGAACGAGCTTATCGCCACACTGCAACTCATTACGCATACTCCTGCAGTGTGGATTGGCAAGATGCCGTGATGGACTGATGCCGCGGTGCCTCACCCTATTTTAACCAAATTTTCTGTATCCTTCGGCATCTTATCCGCATACTTCTGAACGAAGATACTTGGAATCGTCGCATACATGGCAGCGCAATCTACCAGTTCCTTTTTCCAGGTGCGTTCATTTGGAGCGTGGGCTTGATCTTCATGACCAGGGCCAAAACCAATGCAAGGGATTCCGTAACGTCCCATGATAGAAACGCCGTTTGTGGAGAACGTCCACTTGTCGACCACTGGATCTTTACCAAATAACCCCTTGTAGGCATCTTCGAGAGTGGTGCTCACTGGATGCCCCTCCTCAATGAGCCAAGTGGGGAAATAAGCGTCTGTCGGATAGATCAGATTCGTATAGGACGGTCTTTCATAAGTGTATAACGTCACTTCCGCACAGGCAGCTTTAACCGAAGGGAGATTCTTAATTTGTTGAATAGCATATTCCCAGGATTCGCCCGAAGTGAGACGTCGATCGACGGAAATCCAGCAACTGTCCGCAACAGCGCAACGGGAAGGAGAGGTATGAAAGATTTCTGAAACCGCCAGGCTCCCTTTACCGAGGAATGGATGGTCGATCAGGTTTTCATGTAAACCACGGAGCTCCATTAAAATCGGAGCCATTTTATAAATCGCATTGTCCCCACGCTCTGGTGCTGAACCGTGACAACTAACACCTTTGGTCATGACTTTTATTTCCATCCGACCACGATGTCCTCTATAAATTTTTCCATCGGTTGGTTCGGTTAACACGACAAATTCCGGGACGACTTTGTCTTCCTTGATAATATACTGCCAGCATAAGCCATCACAATCCTCTTCTTGGACGCTACCGACGACAAGCAAGGTGTATTCATCTTCCAAACCGAGATCTTTGATAATTTTCCCGGCATAGACCATCGATGCCATTCCACCGATTTGGTCAGAAGCACCGCGGCCAATAATAATTTCTTCATCCTCATAGCCTTGATAAGGATCATACTGCCAAAGTCCCGGATCACCTATGCCAACCGTATCAATGTGCGCATCCATCGCGATCAGATGCTTGCCATGACCGATATAGCCTAGGATATTACCCATTGGGTCAATCTCCACTTTGTCAAATCCTACTTTTTCCATCTCAGCCTTAATACGTAGGACAACCTTTTCTTCATCACAGCTCTCACCAGGGATGGCGATAAGATCACGCAAAAACCGGCTCATTTCCGGTTCATATTTTTTGGCAAGGTCAAGAACTTTTGCAAAATTCGTGTCCAAGGTAAATTCCCCTTTCCGCTACTTTTAGATTGTTGATAAATTGTTAATCACATTCGGATGCTCTTTTACATAACTACCTATTGCAAGAACCATGCCAAGCAACCTTTAAGCATTAAAGCATACTTTTGTCTATATTATTTCTATCTTTCCCTAAATCCACCGTTTCCACCACTGTTCCAGTCTCATATTGAGATACTAATTCAAGTAACTTAGAGGTCTCTGATCTCTACAACAGGCACCCATGTGACGTTCTTTTCATTTAATCTCATTTTGATACATTTGTCTAGCTTTGACACAGGTGTGTTGGAGATATGAAAGTTGCTAAACAATTAACTTCTTAGTTAATTATTAGCCAATTTGATATTCCTTAATCTTACGGTAGAGGGTCGCTCTACTAATTCCCAGTAATTTTGCCGCATCGTCCTTATGCCCCTCATTCTCAACAAGCATTAAGGCTTTCGTGATTGCTTCCCGCTCTAATATTTTCAAATTTAGCGATGAGTTTGGAGATTGAGATTTAAGTACCGTTTTGATGCGTTGGGGCAAAATGCCGGAGGTGATTTCTCCTCCTGCCACCATAGTAACGCAGTATTCGATGACATTACCCAATTCACGGACATTACCGGGCCACGGATAGCTAGCTAGAATATCTATCGTTTCCTGGGATATCCCACTGACGGATCTATCGGTTACCGTAGCATAATAATCCAAATAGAATTGAACTAAAATTGGCACATCCTCTAGCCGTTCACGCAGTGGAGGAATCATTAGAGGAATTACATTTAAGCGATAATAAAGATCCTCTCTAAACTCACCCGTTTTTACCATTTCATCTAAATCTCGATGCGTTGCGGCGATGATTCGAACATTCAAGGGGATGGAGCGCGTACCACCAACGCGTTCAACCCTTCTTTCTTGCAAGACTCTAAGGATTTTGACCTGTAAGTGTAAGGGCATATCCCCAATTTCGTCCAAAAAGATCGTACCATTATGAGCCAGTTCAAATTTACCCAACTTGCCGCCCCGCCTGGCACCGGTGAACGACCCTTCTTCATAACCAAACAATTCGCTTTCCAGTAGATTTTCTGGAATGGCACCACAATTGATGGCAATGAAAGCATGGCCCGTTCGTTTACTGCTCTGATGAATCGCCCGAGCTAATAGTTCTTTGCCCGTTCCACTCTCCCCTTGAATCAAAAGGGTAGCCTTACTGGGAGCGACATGTAAGGCCATTGCTTTAAGCTCTTTCATTTTGCTAGAATTACCGATAATCTGAGAAAAATACGTTTCGATATCGCTAACGGTAGTTTCTTTGACCAATTTCTTAATTTGCTGGATATCTTTAAGAGTAATAACTGCCCCTTCTATAACCCCGTTGTTTTTAATCGGTACAACATCACAGTAGAGTTGGGTGGCAACCCGCTTCCCTTGAATCGCTCCCGAAAACGTTTCTCCACGTTCCACGGCTTTCCAAAGTTTCTTGTCATCTAACAACTGATAGGAAAGCTGTTCCTGACTTGAATCAATGTCCAGCAATTTAGCCGCCAACGTATTAAAGTGCGTCACCTTCCGCTGATCATTGATCAAAAGAATTCCATCATGCAAGAGATTTAGAACCGTAAGCAGTTGGGTGGTGAGCAATTCTGATTCATGCTTTTGTTGATTTTCAACGACCTTCCCCACAAGGAGTTCGGCCATCTTTTCCAAGAAAAGCAGAAGAGATTGCTTATTGTCCATTAGTCGCTTCGTTTGCTCTTCATCAAAGCTTACTAGACCAATAACCCCAATGATTTGGGTGTCAGCCCGAATAGGTATGGCTACTTCCGCATACTCCAAACAGTTCCCTCGACTGGGACAGGGTTGGCAAAGTTCATGCGCTCCAGGATTATCAATAATAACCGCTACTCTCGTTTTCATAACATGTCGATAGACAAACCCATCGTTCATCGGTCGACCTAAACGACTCTTATACTTTCCTGTTCCGGCTATCCGAATGAGATCAGCGTCTGCAATTTCTACTTCGATTTTCAGTGCTGCAGCGATTGCATCTGCAGTTTGTTGTACTGTGCTCTTGATGTCGCGCAGGTGATACATGCTTTACACCTCAAATAATTTGCTGTTAAATTACATTATATACAACTATTTGTCTCATTTCGATACTTCTGACTGGAAAGTATAAAAAGCAAGTATTCAAGAAAGTGCGGATTGATGAATTTAAAGAAGGAAGCACCCCTCTCATTAACGAATCGTGTGCTTCCCAGAACCATAATTTACTGAGATACCCAATAGAATTCTATTATCGACCCGTGGACGGTAATTCCCCATCCCACACGATACTGCGATATTTAAATGGGTCTGTATTTCCTTCCGTGTTAAAGATTAAGATCTGGGAATTTCCATTCAATCCTAATACTTCCCTTGCGCCCTGGAAGATACCGTCTTTCAATAAGGAACTGAGTAAACCTGCCGTTACTGCTCCCGATTCACCAGATATAACCTTGGGATCCCCAAGCAGAGGATTAGCCAAGACTCGCATTCCCTTAGCAGCAACCCAGTCGGGACTGGAAATAAACATGTCGCTGTAATCTCGCAAAATCCTCCACCCAATCAAATTGGGTTCTCCACAGGCTAATCCCGCCATAATCGTTGACATATCTCCGCTGACAATCCGCGGTTTACCATCCCCCGCTAAAGCTGATTTATACAAACAATCCGCTTTATTAGCTTCCACAATCACGGTTTTCGGACGATCTTCTTTAAACATAGACGCAAAATACCCTTGCACAGACCCGGCTAAGGCGCCAACCCCTGCCTGAACAAAAATATGGGTCGGTTTCTTGATACCAAGGTTATTTAACTCTTCTAGGGCCTCAGCCGACATTGTCCCATACCCTTGCATAATCCAGGTTGGAATCTCCTCATACCCTTCCCAAGAGGTATCTTGGACAACGACCCAACCATTTTTTTCAGCCTCGACAGCGGTCATGCGCACTGCATCATCGTAATTCAGATCCGTAATCTCAGCCACGGCACCTTCTTCTCTGATTTTTTCAAGTCGGTACTGAGAAGAACCCTTGGGCATATAAACGACTGATTTCTGACGCAATTGCCGAGCGGTCCAGGCTATACCCCGACCATGATTTCCATCTGTCGTAGTGGCAAAGGTAATGTCCCCTAATTGGGCCTTGACCTCTGGGGAAGTAAGCACATCAAACGGCAATTCACTAATATCCTTATTAAGTCTTTGGGCTAGGTATCTGCCAATCGCATAAGAACCACCTAAAGCCTTGAACGCATTTAAACCAAAGCGATAAGACTCATCTTTAACATAGATTCCACCTACGCCTAGATTCTTGGCAAGTTTATCGAGTTGGTGCAAAGGGGTTGGCAGATAATCCGGAAATGTCTTGTGAAACTTCATAGCCTTATCTATTTCTAGCTTACTGAAAAGCTCTGTCGATACACCCGTTCCATGTTTCTTTTGCATATTATTTTGTATCCATTGGATTTCTTCGTTCATAATTACAATCTCTCCTGTTCTTTCATATTTTGTTATCAAACCAGTTTTTTAATACCTATCGAAAAAACAATTTCTTGTTTTTAAGTGTTACGCTATTATCTCCCCCTAAAACAAATAATTGGCCGCACCTTATCTTCAATGCAATTACTGTGCCAATAACTTAACTTTACCTACTGGAAAACATAGACAACCTCCCTGATCCATTAATAGGTTCAGAGAGGTTGAGATTTTATATCCATTAAATAACAATTTCTATGCACCATACCATGTATCGCCTAAATAATATATACTGAGGGGGCGATTCGTATGTCCGTTCAGATAATAAAGTCTGAAAACAAAACAGTCACCTGGCGAAACGGTGGTCAATTCAACACCATCCCAGAGGGGACTGGTAACGAAGAACTAGATAAAATCATAGCAGCTGCTGGATATTCATATGATCCAAAACAAGACATTTTTTACTCCACCCTGAATCCTTGGCAAAGAGATATTGGCTATTGTCATTTGTATGATGAATTGGCAGCGCCTTTAGGGATGATCATAGATTGTGAACCGATTCACTTCGACTATCTCGAAAAAAAGTGGATGATTGGCTTTTGGAAAGGTCAGTATGATTTAGTCACTGGTGCCGAGATAGGCGTCTATACAAAAGCAGCTGATCTCAATTTCCTAGGACTTCTTAAAGGCACTTATTATGAATGTGTAAGCAATAGCGAACTATTAAAAATGTCCTACACTTTAAAAAAGAACGGCAAACCACTCTTTAAAAGAGAAGGCAAACACTGGTGGCTAACAGGTTTTAAACTCGGCGAATTTTCAGAGCCTTCAGAATTGACGATGGATATAACTATTACCTTGCATAATATAGCTATGCGTGATGCGTTTGTGAATGGCTTATGGAAGGCAGGCTATCCTTTAGATGGATTTACCAGAAATGGCGCTACAGTAAGTTTCACATTTGCTACTCCGCATACCCCACCACCGATTACGCGAACCCCATCAACAGATCGAATCATTCAAAAGAAAAATGAACTATTATGTAAAACGTATCAAGATATTACGGGAGCCTCTAATAATCTACGTGATAAAGTAAAGGCCATTGAAGAACAAGCGCCTAAAATGTATTCTAAAGTCTTAAAGATAGGGAAATCGAAGAAAATATATGAAATATTTAGATCTTTGCTAACTCTCAAACCACAGGAACGTTTTGTTTGCCCCTAAATTCTATGCCGATCCAAACTAGAGGCAGCAGTTCTTAGTGAACTACTGCCTCTAGTCAATCCGTCAACCAAAGGGACACACACCACCACATCGTTCATTTTACGGCCATGATAAAGTACGACCTCCCCATTCACGCTACTCCACATTCTACCATTAGGCACATTCAAGAAAAAACCGGCTTCAACGAGGCCTCTATCACTTAGTATTTCTGCCAACATCTTGCAATTTCTTTGCTGAAGTGGTTATTATAAAGAGAAATGTTACTAAGGGAGTGATTCAAGATGGATTTAATAGAATGGGTAAAATTACAAACTCTCTATGATTCTGAGAAACAAGCATTAAAAATTGCCAATATTGTTGCTACAACTGAAGCTAGGTTAGCGAATCAGGAACGCGGGCCCCAGTATGAAGTGGAGACTCGTGTAGAACAAGTCTCCGAAAAATGGCAGGTGCTCTGGCGCAAAATATTTATTGGCAATAAGACCGGCTGTGGCGGAGGGTGCGAATCTTGCAGCAGCGACCCATTACCTAAGAAAAGCCTGGCCAAGGTGTTACCTTTTAGGAAACGTTCTATATAAATGAAACCTACACTCAAAATGATATATTCAGGATTTTACCAAATCGTCTGATATTTGGGTGCCGTACGTTTTGTGATCAAATTTTTAACTGTCGGCGTGCCATTAGACCTTCAAGTTGTTTGACTGGAGCTTCTGCTTTACCAAGGACATGTTTTAATATTTTGAAGGATACCTCAATTTTAAACCGGTAACTGTAGGCCAAAATAATATTTTTTGGATCTAAGGGGGGTTATTCCTTCTTGGATTGGAAAAACATTATATTTATATTACCACTCATAGAGCTTTGGTGAATCTTACAATACGGTTACTTCACTTTATTATCTTATATTTACTTGAGTTTATAGGGAGTGTAGGTGTGTTTACTTGTTAGACGGTAGTCAATAAAGAAGTCAAAAAGGGCCCTCCCCTCTACCCATCTAATCCTTCGTAAATATCAGGCCTAAATCAATGTCCAAGTCAACAAATATGCCGACCGTGATCTTATCAGGGTACTGATACAATCCGGATCGTTCATATTTCTTATCCCTGTTAAGCGTATATACATCGATAACACTATCCAAAGGAAATACCAGCCAGTATTCTTTTACGCCGCTACGCTCATACAATAAAAATTTTTCCTGCATATCTTTTTTGGCTGTCGCGTGCGATATTATTTCTATTATTAAATCTGGGGCGCCCCTACAGCCCTTTCTGTCCAATTTGTTCCGATCACAAATAACCGCCAAATCAGGCTGCACCACCGTATCGATTTCCTCATCTTTCTCTTGAGCTAGTGGCAGCCTGACATCAAAAGGAGCATAGAAAACTTCACAGGTTTTCCCAACTAAATAGTTCGCGAATTGGAGTGCCAGTTCACGTGAAATTCTTTGGTGTTCAGTTGAAGGAGCCGGGGTCATATTATACGGTATTCCATTAATAAGCTCCCATTGTTCATTCTCCGACCATTTAACGTAATCACCATAAGTATATCTATAGCCACCCATCTTTTCAGTTACACCCATATGGACTATCCCCCTTTATATTAATCCATCCGCACTGTGGTCCAGGAGACAACACGCTCTGCTCTTTATCTTTTCTATATATTACCATAATCATTGGAGTTAGAACAGAACCCCATCAATTCACCTATCCCCTTTCTTTAAGAAAAACCTCGGCTGCGGCCTCAGTCCTTTTATTGACCACAGATACCACAAAATTCGTATCCGTAGGGGCACGATGCTTCGTGCCCTCGTGCTGGAAAGGTGACATATTTATTGCCAGGTACGACGGAATTGGCATGAGGCATTGTGCCACTATGCCTATGGAATACCATAAAAAACTTATACCTTCTGATTCGTTAAGAAAGAGGCAGTGGTTCCTGCACAGGAACCACTGCCTTCTTTTAGACTATTTGCCTGACAAACCAGTTCGTTCATTGAATTGCTCAATTAGTTTATCGAGTTCTGGTCCCATTTGATGTAGCTTGCCCCAGTATTCATCATAATCGTACCACTGAGCATTCAACTCATCCAAACTATACTCTTGTTGTTCAATCCAGGTATAGTACTTAAGGTTATGAATGCGTTTTCTGCTTTGGTAGGTTAACTCTTCCATACTGTCGGTTCTAACCCCCAAAACATATCGGTTATGGTCAACGGCCGCATCAAGCGAGCTATATTCATGGCCTCTTTCTGCTTCCATTTCTTGCAATCTCGACTGATACATTTCCGCAGAATCCGTAAGAACAGTAATGACAATATCATCTTCCGTTAATTCATAGTATTTGGCGAACTTTACGCAGGATAGGATATTAGCCGCTCCAGAAATTCCAACCCAAGATAGCTTAGAAATGACTTCTTCAGAAACCCCTTGTTCCCTTAAATAGTCCAGTCCAGCGGGTTCGTTACAGAGTCGGAACAGACCCAGACTATCATTGTCATCAATAGCGATCACCATATCGGTATTTTTTACATTGTGAATCCAAGGTATATGTTTATCCCCGATACCTTCAATTCTATGGTCGCCAAAGCCATTATTCAGCAACGTTGGGCATTGCAAGGCTTCACCAACTGCAATTTTTGCCTGAGGATATTGGTCTTTTAAATAGTCTCCGCTTCCAAGTGTTCCAGCAGAACCTGAAGTTAAGCATACCCCGGCAAATTTCCCCTTCGCGCCGATTTCAGCTTTGATAATCTCATGCATAGCATTACCAGTGACTTCATAATGCCATAAATGATTGCCAAGTTCTCCGAACTGATTAAAGATCACAACATTATCGCGAGTTCTTTTGAGTTCCCAGGTTTTATCGTAAATTTCCTTAACGTTACTTTCACAACCAGGCGTGGCGATAACTTCACCGGCGACTGTTTTAAGCCATTCAAAACGCTCTTTACTCATATTCTCAGGCAAAATAGCAATGGACTTGCACCCTAATAAGGCTGAATTATAGGCTCCACCTCGACAGTAGTTCCCTGTTGAAGGCCATACTGCTTCATGATACTTTGGATCAAATTGGCCAGTAACTAAGCGGGGAACTAAACAAGCAAAGCTTGCGCCCACCTTGTGAGCACCTGTCGGGAAATACTTGCCAGACATAGCGATAATTCTTGCTTTGACGCCTGAAATTTCAGAAGGAATTTCAACATAGTTGGGCAATTCATTGTATAATCCGCCCTCTTTGACAGGTTGGTTTTTCCAAGAAATCCTGAACAGGTTAATGGGGTCGACGTCCCATAATCCCGTCTTCTTCAATTTTTCTTTTACTTTGGCCGGTATCTTGTCCGGATCCTTCATTTGAGCCATGGTCGGTATAACGATGTTTCTTTCTTTAACACTCTGCACCGTTTTTTTAAGTTGTTCTTCATTTATAGTTAAATCGATCAAGTTTTTCATAGTTCTACCTCCATTTTTCTTTGTACCTTCGAGACGCGAGCCACGCAAAGGTTCGCAAGCCATGGGCAAGCAAAACATCCCTTTGCCAGCCCAATACTCACCTCAAACTTCTGGTGTCTGGCTTCCGACTTCTGCCTTTAGATCTTCCCTTCCAACTTCACGAGTAGTTCTTGCAGAGAAGGTTCGACTTTGATCGGCTCCCCCACAGCTTTAATTGCATTCTGGACATCCTTTAATCCATTCCCGGTGACAATAGAAACCACTTTTTCGTCGGCTCCGATGACCCCTTTTTCTAGCAGAACCTTAAGCCCTGCTGTTCCAGTCACACCAGCGGGTTCCCCGAAGATGCCGCTGGTTCTACCCAATTCGCGCATCGCTTCTAAGATCGCTTCATCGGATACAGCAACCATCGTGCCACCCGATTCGCGCACGGCATTTAAGGCCTTATCAGGATTGCGCGGCACGCCGACGGCAATACTATCCGCGATTGTCTTCTCTTCCTTGGGAGTCCAAGGGCGATCTTCCACGAAGGCATCGACGAGTGGGCAACATCCTGTGGACTGAACTCCGGCGATTTTAGGCAAACGGTCGATCCAGCCCGCTTGATAGAGATCCTTAAACCCTTTCCAAACCCCAGCTATGGTACAGCCGTCCCCGACGGAAAGGATCACCCAGTCCGGTACTTCCCAGTTTAATTGTTCAGCAATCTCTAAAGCAACCGTCTTCTTGCCTTCAACCAGGTAAGGGTTAATCGCAGCATTCCGGTTGTACCAACCAAAACGCTCAATCGCTTCGGCCGAAAGTCTGAAGGTGTCTTCATAAGAACCTTGAACACTAATTACGGTTGCTCCGAAGATAAGCAATTGAGCGATTTTCCCTTGAGGAGCACGGCTCGGGACAAAGATAACACTCTTTAAACCCATGGCAGCAGCGCTTCCAGCCAAGGACGAGGCCGCATTACCTGTCGAAGAAGCGGCTACTGTCGGAGCCTTTTCCTCAACGGCTCTGATAACTGCGATAATCGAGGCCCGATCTTTGAGTGAGGCCGTCGGATTCTGACCGTCATCTTTAATATACAGGTTACTCATCCCTAAACTTTTTGCCAAGCCCAGTGGTTTATAGAGGGGGCTCCAGCCCACTCTCAGATGAGGGCGGGCAGACTCTGGGCGAATCGGTAAAAAGGGCAGGTAGCGAAACATCGAATTGTCTCTAGACTTGGTCACTTGCTCTCGAGTCGTCAGCCGGTTAATCTCTTGGTAGTCGTATATGACATCCATAATGCCGCCTTTTGAGCCACAAGATGGGCAAGTATACGTCCCTGCTTCAGCAGGAACTTCCTTTTTACATTCAATACAGCGTAGTCCCAACACATTCTTCAATTAAAACACCTCAAATTCTATTCCAGACGACCTGGGCCAATTCGCGGGAACGTTCCCCTATGGCTACCTCATCGATATCGATGAGTTTTCGCTCGAGCATGCGTACTCGCCCATTGATAACCGTCGTTTCCACAGACCGACCAGAAACCCCGAAGAGTAGATGACCTGTCCAATTGTTGGCATTCAGGGGCGTGGGTGGTACATAATCCACGACGATAACGTCCGCCCACGCTCCTGCGACTAATTCGCCGAATTTCCCACCAAAGAGTCCTGAAGCAATTTCAGGGTTATTTCCATACAACATTTGAGGTACTTCACCCCAAGCGACACTCGGATCAGCGGCCGCATGTTTATGCAGTACGTTGGCTACTTTAGCACTCTCAAACATATCACAAGTATAGCCATCGGTTCCGAGGCCTACCTTGACCCCTTTACTTAGCATTTTAAGCACGGGTGTGACTCCGACAGCATTTCCCATATTTGATTCTGGGTTATGGACCACTTGAGTCTGAGCGGCTTTAAGAAGGTCTATTTCGTGATCATCGATATGCACACAATGGACTGCAATCGTCTTCGGTCCCAGAATTTCAAATTTCTCTAAACGTTCTACGACCCGCATTCCATAGTTAGCGAGACTATCTTCTAAATCTTCAATTCCTTCGGCCACGTGAACATGAAAACCGGCTCCAAGTCGTTTGGCTGCCACACTACACGCCGCTAAGGTTTCATTTGATAACGTTAAAGACGCGTGGAGGCCAAACATCCCCGCGACCATTGGGTCAGGATTAGCCTGGCACGCCTCGATAAAATCGACATTCTCCAAAATGCCTTCTTCGGCAATCTCATCGCCATCACGGTCAGAGACCTCATAACAAAAAGCAGCGCGAACTCCCATTTCCTTGGCCGCCTTGGCGAGAATCGCTAGGCTTCCGGTAATAGCCATAGGACTGGCATGATGGTCAACAATCGTCGTTGTTCCAGTTTTAATACACTCAATTAAAGGGGTCAAGCCACTATAATAAACGTCTTCAAGGGTCAACAATTTATCGAGTTTCCACCAAAGACCTTCTAGAATATCTCCAAAACTCTTGGGGGGTTTACTCTTAGCATCCATGCCCCGAGCGAAGGTGCTGTAAAGATGCATATGGGTATTAATCATCCCTGGCATGATCAGCTTACCGTGAGCATCGATAAACTCCGCGTCGGGAAACCGCGTCTGTAAATCTTGAGTTAAACCAATCTCTTGGATCTTGCTATCTTGAATTAAAACGCCACCCTTAGCAAGGACCTGATTCGTCTTACCCAGAGTTAATACGGTACCATTACCGATTAAAAGCATCTACTTCACCCCTTCTGATTTAATCTTACTTCAATGTTAGGAACTCCGGTCGGACTAAGCTAATGGCCTTGACCGAACACATCGCTCGACAAATACCACAGCCTATACACTTGTTCATTATAACCTCTGGCAGACCGTCTCTCCAGGAAATCGCCTCATTGCCACCTGTGCGACAGGCCGTTAAGCAACTTCCGCAGCCATTGCACACTCTAGAGTGGATTTGAGAAACAACTTGAATACCCCTGGGGAGCAGGGAATGTTCAACTAGATAAGGGAGTGACCGTCCGATAACCTCCGTCAGACTTTGAAAACCCTTTGCTTCCATCCAAATTCCTAAGCCCAGGCAAAGCTCTTGAATAATTCCTATTCCGTATCGCAAAACGGCGGTACAAATTTGCAAGGTACTTGCTCCAAGAAGCAGGAATTCAGCGCAATCCTGCCAGGTAGTAATTCCACCACTTGACGCAATATCTAGGTCTACGTTTTGAGCGATCTCCGCCGTACAGCGTAAAGCAATTGGCTTCAAGGTTGGTCCAGAAAGTCCGCCATACGTAGAAAGGCCTCCAATATTGGGATAGGGAATCAAGGTATCCAGATTAACCCCAGTTATACCTTTAATCGTGTTTATCGCACACACTCCGTCTGCGCCACTGCGTTCTACCGCCACTGCAGTAGCAATAATATCGGAATCTTGGGCCGATAATTTAATGACAACGGGAACGTCTCCCGCTGCTTCCTTCACCCACCGAGCAATTTGCTCCGTTCCGACAGGTTCTTGAACTTTCGTACATAGACTCCACTCAGCTCCATGCGGATACCAGATGCTACATTCAATCATGTCAGCACCTGCGGCGACAAATCGATTCGTCAACGATTGCCAATCTTCCTTCGTGCTGGCCATGATACTAGGGATCACAACTTTAGATGGGAAACGACTTTTCAGACTTCGCACGGTCTGCTCGACATCTTCTACCGAATGTTCAGAGACGAGATCTATGTTTTGAAGGCCTATAAATGAGGTCTCTTGTTCAATACGCATGACTAAGGGAAAAACTCGACTCACTATACTGGAGTCTACTGCGACCGTCTTTAATACTGCACCAGCCCACCCGGCTTCGAAAGCCTGGATCAAGATATCGAGCCGATCTGTGCTGGGAGAAGGGGCTAGGACAAAGGGGTTTTCGAGTCTGATTCCGCAAAATTCTACGGATAAATCCACTGCCATTTCTATAACCCCTTCTCAGTACCGAAATCTCTATGTGGGAAAGGATACTTTTCCCACCACATAACTTTTAGGATATGATTCCTGCATTGCCTTTAAGTTCGTCCAGGTCACCTGCTCCTTTACTTCCATTAAAGAAAGCATTGAGGATAATGGCCGTGATTGAACCCAAAGTAATTCCACTGTGCAAAATGGTCTGACTCCAATTAGGAAATAGTTTAAAGAAGTCTGGTGCTACCAAGGGGATCAAGCCAATCCCAATACTGATAGCAACAATGAAAATATTGTTAGCGTTTTTCTCGAAATCAACTTTAGCCAGAGTCTTAATTCCACTGGCAGCGACGATGCCAAACATTGCAATCCCAGCACCGCCGAGCACTGCGTTGGGCAGTGAGGCAATAATTGTGGCTAGCTTAGGAATAAGACCCATCAAAACGAGGATAGCTCCGGACATTGCCACGACGAAACGACTTTTAACACCTGTTAAACCAACTAAACCTACGTTCTGGGCAAAGGCTGTGTAAGGGAAAGCATTCAAAATTCCCCCGAGCGCTGTAGCCAAGCCATCCGCCCGTAAGCCTGCAGTGAGTTCTTTCTCCCCGATTTTCTTGCCTACCATTTCACCAATTGCCAGGAAATCTCCGGTTGACTCAACCATAACGACCAACATAACAAGCATCATGGCAAGAATCGAACCAAGATCAAACGTTGGAAAACCGAAGGCGAAGGGGTAATCTACACCTAACCAAGGAGCTGCCGATACTCCCGAAAAATTCACAAGCCCTAAAGGTATAGCGACGATTAGACCGATGACTAAGCCAAGCAACACAGCAACATGGGCAACGAAGCCTTTGAAATATTTATTAATTAAGAGAATGGCTATTAATACAATCGCCGCAACCCCAATAAATGTCCCCGATCCATAATTCTTGTTTCCCACTCCACCTGCAGCCCAGCCGACACCCACTGGCAGGAGAGAAATACCAATGATGGTAATGATACTACCAGTAACAATCGGCGGGAAAAAGCGAATCAACTTACTAAAGAAAGGGGCCAAGAGAAACGTAAATAGACCGGCTATCAAGACTGATCCAAAAATTAGCGGCATACCGCCCGTCTTGGCCATGATAACCATGGGGGTTACAGCTGCGAAGGTAACCCCTTGGATGACCGGAATTTTGATTCCGATTTTCCAGATCCCTAAGGTTTGGAGTAGGGTGGCCAGACCACAAGTAAATAAGTCGGCGTTAATCAAGAAAGCAGTTTGAGATTTTGATAGACCAGCGGCACCTGCAATAATCAAAGGAACTGCAACCGCGCCCGCATACATCGCGAGCACGTGTTGTAACCCGAATAAGAAGAGTTTGCCAACAGGCATCATCTCATCAACTGGTTGAATTGTTGCTTTAGTATTAGCCATTTACTTTCCTCCTTCATTTGTCCACAGTAAGCTTAAATGCTAGCTCTTGCTCCCCTCGCCACATACCGCTCTATCTATGTGCATTATTCTAAATTTTATACAGATAACCATGAGCTTTATAGACCGTCCAGATAAAGGCTGCGATCGTTTCATCAATGGGTACATCGGTCTTACCAACTTCATCAAACGTCACCTTGTCGATTTTCCCATCTAGTAGCCGAAGCCTAAATTCTCCCCTGGTACCATCACCTAAGAAATAGAACCCTATATTAGAACTATCTAGGAAATCCTTCTCGCTCCAGAAAAGGGTTAATTTAACCTTATAGGGCTCACTGGAATACGGGCAGAAGGTCGCACAGTTGCCGCATTCATTACACATTCCGTCCAGATGCAGAATCTGATTAAGATTCGTTAAACCCTGTCCCTGGACCGGAATCATAACGTTGGCGCGGTTGGGACAAACCTCAGCGCAGATATCACACACTTTGTTACACTCTAAGCAACGGCTTGATTCTTGTTCATGATCACAAACTGGTTTCAGGACTCCTTTCTTTTCCGCAATTTCTAACAACTGAAGTTTATGATCAAAAGAGATCCGCGACCTAAACTCTTGCTTAAACTCGATCTCTTCTTTTTCTAGAATTGCTTTGGCCACTTGCGTGCCATGCTTAATCGCTCCGACCACAGTCCAAGGTCCAACGAGGACATCCCCTCCGATATAGACATCGTCCACGCTGGTTTCCAGCGTTTCTTCATTAACTTGGATCTTACCCTTGTCCCCTATTTCGATTCCACAACTCTTCAACAGATCATAATCAATCAGTTCCCCAATCGCCGCCAAAACAGTATCGATCGGCAATTCTTCAAACACACCCGCTTTAGCCACAGGACTCCTGCGTCCAGAAGCGTCCGGCTGACCTAACTCCATCGCCTGACATTTCAGCACACCCTTCGTTAAAGAAACTGGCGCAAGCAGTTCTTTGAAGATAACTCCATCCTCGAGTGCATAGTGCAGCTCTTCTTTGTCTGCGGGCATGTAGTCTTTTGTGCGTCGATAAACGATAGAGACATTTTCTACGCCTTTCACTCTCAAAGCGGCTCGAGCGGCATCCATCGCAGAATTACCGCCTCCGACCACAGCGACGTTCTTGCCAAGCTTCAAGGCATCCTTGTTCGCATTAAAGGCTTCTAAGAACGCAATGGCCCCCATAACTTGATTTGTATCCCCTGTTAGCTCGAGAGCCTTTGTCTTACCTGCCCCAATAGCTAGATAGACGTAGCGAAATCCTTGTGCTTTGTATGCCGCGACGGAAACGTTGGGATCAACTCCAAATTCGAAGTTTACACCCATTTTTTCGATGAGCCTAATATCCTTATTGATCGCTTCCCGTGAGATCCTAAAGTCCGGAATTACGAATTGGACCGTACCGCCGGCTCTCTCCCGTTTATCGAAGACTGTGACCTCCATGCCTCCTTTGGCGAGGAAATAAGCAGCCGCCAGTCCAGACGGACCCGCTCCAATAACCGCAACCTTCTCAGTTGACCACGGCTTCAACCCAGAAACCTTCTGCATATAGCCCTCGTAGCCTTTTTCTGCAGCCACCAATTTCTGCCCCCGGATATGCACCGATTCATCATAGTCCAAACGTGTACACTTGGTCATACAGTTATGGGTACAAATCGTACCTGTAATGAAGGGGAGCGGGTTTTTGGAGACAATGACCTCAAACCCTTCCTCATACCGCTTTTCGCCCACCAAGCGCAGGTACTCTGGAATATCCTGTTCAATGGGACACCCCACGGTGCAAGGCGCTATGAAACAATCGAGTACCGGGAGCTTAAGTTCAGTTTTACGATTGAGCACGTCTCTCTTTTCTTTGAGATGATTGGCATCGTCAAACGCGCCTTCCGCCAGGGCTTTTAATTTCTCGAGATTGAGTTTACTAGGCTCTTGCTTAGTCATGAGGGGATCTAAGAGATCCGCCATTTGTTTAAAGCGCAGATAGGCGCCAGGTTTTAGGAGCGTTGTCGCCACCGTAATGGGCTGGATTCCCGTCTCAAAGATTCGTCCAATATTAAAGGCATCTGCTCCACCCGAATAGGAGATCTTGAGGTCTCCGTTGAACTCAGCAGCCAACTTGTAGGCCAGGTTAATCGTCAGAGGATAGAGCGCCCGACCGGACATATACATCTCTTCGCCCGGTAATTCCGATTTCATGATCCTGACGGGCAAGGTGTTGGACATCTTGACCCCAAAGTCTTTTTGATGGTCTAAGGCGAAGGCTTTGAGACGTTTTAACATTTCAACGCCATCCTTAAACTGGAGGTCATGGGTAAAGGATTCTTCTTTAAGTTCAATATACTTGTAACCCATCTTGTCGAAGGTGTGGCGCACATATTCATAACCCAAGAGCGTCGGATTCATCTTCACAAAGGTATGCAGTTTCTTTTCGCTGAGCAGATATTTTATAATAGCCTCGATTTCTGCAGGTGGGCAACCATGCATGGTCGATAAGGTGATGGATGTACAAATATACGGAGAAATAGTTTCCACAAAGGCTCGATCAACCGTCTTGAATTGGTTAACGTTCGCGAGTAAAGAAGCCAAACACTCCTTAAAAATTGCTGTCTCGGAAGCATCTTTAAGACCCTCAATAAATTGATCGACTTTCGGAGATTGAATCCCCTTAAGGTCGTACCCCACGCTCATGTTAAACATAAAGCGTCGATCACTTTGGTAGAATAATTCCTTTTGCAGAATGTGGAGGGCAAACCAGGCTTTTACATACTCGTCAAAAGCGCCCATAATCGGAAGCTCCGTCGACCACTCTGTGTTATAGCATTCATCCTCCGCTAAGATACAGGGCTTTGGAATTTCTAACTCATCCATGATTTGAACGGACTTCAGTTCGAAGAAACGACTACCACTCAGGTAAGCGGCGATAATATTTTGTGCTAGTTGGGTGTGCGGGCCTGCTGCTGGGCCGACTGGCGTCTCCATGGTTTCCCCAAAGAGTTCAATCTCCTGGTCGTTCGTTTTCTGATAAAACTTTACTTTAGATATGCCAAAAATAGTTTGAGTTTGTTTATATTCCTCGAACATCCAATTAACCAGTTTCTTAAAGGGGATAGGTACCATTTTGTCGCTCATAGTTATCGTTCCTCAATTCTTTTCTTGTTGTGGCTTGTAATGCGGGCTGTCTACGCAGGTGCAAATATGTCCTGCTAGCGATTTTTCAGCAGCCTTCAAGATACTCTGATACCCTGTACAACGACAGAGATGGCCCGAGAGTTCTCGTTTAAGCTCATTACGAGTATAATCTTTGCCACCCTCCACCAGAGCCGTGGTAGTAAGGACAAGACCAGGGGTACAAAAGCCGCACTGTACGGCCCCTTCATCAACGTAGGCCTTTTGGACCTCCGAGAGTTCGCCACTTTTGGAGGTCAGACCCTCGATCGTTGTAATCTCCTTTCCATCCGCCCAAACCGCTAGATAAATGCAGGAATCAAAGGGAACACCGTCAATAAGCACGCTACACGCCCCGCATTCTCCAACCCCGCACCCTTTTTTGGCCCCAGTGTATCCTAAACGATTTCTCAACAGTTCCAACAACGATTCACGAATATCTACTTCTAAATTAAAGGCTTTACCATTGATAGAAAACGCTATTCGTTTAAACAAGTTTCGCACCTCCTGCGTTGACAATGGCTATTTTCAAGGCTCGTTGCACAAGTTCTTCCACAAGATGTTCCCGATAATCTTTGGACGCTCGCCACGACGTTCGTGCTTTGGCAGAGTTAACCGCTAGCCTTCCAATCTCCGCCACGCTTGCCACTGAAATTTCTTGGCCCTTAGCAAACGCTTCGGCCTCCAGACATCTCAAAGGGGTGGGCCCAGCAACTCCCAGCCCAATTCGAACCTCGTCAAACGCTTCACCTTGCAGTTTGCAAATAACGGCAACCGCTAGAGTGGCAATATCCATCGCTTCCCGCATAGCAAACTTAAGATACTGACCGCCGAATCCTTGGTAATCGTCCGGAGAAATGAGGATTTCAGTGAGAATTTCTCCGGGTTTCAAAGCCACCTTACCCGGTCCAAGGTAAAACTCTTGAATTGGCACAATCCGTTCTCCGTGCTGATCCACTAATTTCAACTGGGCATTGAGGGCAAACAACGAGGAGGCACTGTCGGCTGACGTTGCCCCATTGCAGACATTTCCCCCGATGGTGGCAATATTTCTGATCTGTGGCCCGCCCATGGAGATGGCCGCTTCGGTTAAAATCGGGATCATTTCCCGGAGGATTGGATCATTAAATACTTGAGTAAAGGTGGCCAGCGCGCCAATGGAAATCGTCCCATCCTCAGCTTTCCCAATGGTGCCTAAGGCTTTTATCTTGCGCAGACTGAGGAGCTCAGCATTTTCAATCTGTCCCCCATGCATTTTAATAAGTACGTCGGTTCCACCCGCGATGAGTTTCAGTCTGGGGTTTTCCGCCAAAAGAGCAGTCACTTCAGCGACGGTTTCTGCTTCATAATAGCCAATAATATCGTACATCTCGTCACCACCTTCCTAGATTAAGCCAGCTTTTTTGAAACCTTCGAATACCCGTTGCGGATTCATCGGCAACCGATTAAAGGCGACACCCGTCGCATCCAAAACGGCATTACGAATTGCGGGGGCCGGGGTAATAGTCGGAGGTTCTCCCAGAGATTTAACGCCAAAGGGCCCGGTTGGCTCGAACGTTTCGAAGAAGGCCGCGCCAATGTCCGGCGTATCCATGATCGTGGGAAGTTTATAATCCAGCAAGTTATTGTTGAGGGGTTTACCCGTCGCTTCATCAAAGAGCAACTGCTCAGACAAGGCATAGCCAATACCCATACTTACCCCGCCATGCACTTGTCCCTCGGCCATTTTCGGATTAACGATCGTGCCAGAATCATGAACGTTGTAAATTTCCAAGACTTTGATCTTGCCGGTCTTGATGTCGACTTCCACCTCGGCAAACGTTACCCCAAAGGGGACAGCGTTAATGCGGGCATTATTGGAAATATCACTGGTAATAGGCTTGGCAATCACCCGATCGTAATAAGACTGCATCGCGACTTGTTCCAGCGTCAGGACGCTTTCCCCAGAATGTTTATAGACAATCTTCTGGTCCACGAGCTCGATTCTCTCCACCGGAATCCCCGTCATATTCGAGGCAAAGCCGAGAATTTTCTCCTTAACTTCGAGAGCTGCCTTTTCGACTGCCATTCCGGAAACATAGGTTTGTCTCGAGGCGTAACACCCTGTATCAAACGGGGAAATATCCGTGTCTTGGCTGGAGAGAACATGCACCATGTCCATGGGCAGCCCCAATACTTCAGCCACCATTTGACCAAAGACGGTATCACTGCCCTGCCCGGTATCCGTAGCCCCAATTTGCAGTTGGACCGAGCCATCTTGATTTAAGACAATCCGAGCTCCTGCCAGTTCTAAGGCGACTGGGTAAGTTCCCGAGGCGTAACTGAAGCAGGCCATGCCCAGCCCCCTGAGCTTATTCCCACTCTGTTCCTTGTATAAGGCCTTTTTCTCATCCCACTTGATTAAGGCCTTGCCCTTATCGACGCACTCTCGGAGGCCACAGCTCGTAATTACATTTTTACTAATTGGGTCCTCATACCCGCTTTCCACAAAGTTCTTTCTGCGGAGCTCAATAGGATCCATACTCAATTGTTTCGCAATATCTTCAATATGAGATTCAAAGGCAAAGAAAATCTGCGGGCACCCGTACCCTCGCATCGCCCCAGCGACAGGCAAGTTCGTATAAACCGTAATAGGGTCATATTTCAAGGCCTTCGTCGGATAGAGATACCTAAACTTTCCCCCAGCACTCGCTGCAATCGAATGACCGTGTGAGGCGTAGGCCCCAGTATTGGCGATAGCCGAAATATGAATCCCCATAATTTTTCCATCATAGTTGATTCCCGTTTTTATTTTGAACTTAAAGGCATGACGGGTTCGCGTGTCAATCATACTCTCTTCGCGAGAAAGTTCTATCTTCACCGGTCTCCCACCCACAGCTAAGGTCATCGCTGCGTTTAAAGGTTCAATGCAGACATCTTGTTTGTTACCAAACCCGCCGCCGACAAAGGGCTTAATCACCCGTACCCTACCCCAGGGAATCCCCAGAGCCTGAGCCACTACCCGGCGCACAATTTGGGGGATCTGGGTCGAGGTGACGATCACAATTCGACCGTCCGTGTCTTGATAAGCATAAGAGGTCTGATTTTCCAGATGACAATGCTGAACAATGCCTGTTTCATATTCCTCTTCAAAGACATGATCCGCTTCTTCGAACGCCGCTTCAACATCCCCGATCTCAAACCCACCCGAGGCCAAGATGTTCCCTTCGTGAGCATCATGGATTAACGGTGCGCCCTCTTTGAGCGCAGCCTCCGTGGTCGTTAATGCTTCCAGAACTTCATATTCAACCTTAATTAATTTCAGGGCCTTTGCCGCGATAAGTTCGTCGGTCGCCACGACAGCTGCGATGTTATCTCCAACAAAACGAGCTTTCTTCGTCAATATATGACGGTCTTCAACATCCCGATGACCGGGATCAAGCGAATAGGGATGTCCCGCCGTGCCAAATTTTATCCGTTTCGCCTCTAATTCTGCCTCTAATTCCTTCTCTATAACATCCTCTATAACTCCAGGCAGCGTCGAGGAATAGCTAATTCGGGGTAAATCTTTATAGGTTAACACAGCCTCTACTCCTGGCAAGGCTCTCGCCAGACTCACATCGATCGATTTAATCAGCGCATGCGCATAAGGACTATGGAGTATTTTTCCAACTAACATATCCCTTTCAGCAAAATCATCCGTATATTTAGCCTTACCTGTAACCTTGGCAATAGCATCTACTCTTCGAACACTTTTGCCCACAACTTTGTAAGCCATTAAAATTCCCTCCGTTCTGACATTTATCTAAACTCTATGTTACTAAGTAACCTCACAGAGAGCACGAAGTACATTATCTTTTCCTTATATCTTATATATTGTGTGCAAAATCCATGCCAACCAGTTGGAATGGCGTAAAGAGGCTAAATCACTGACTTCTGGTTTAATTCACTAAATAACATTATATCAAAACGATAAGGATATCCTACCGACCTCCTCATTATTGCCATGCTTCTTGTTTTATCAATAAGATAATAATTATCAATATGATAATAACGCAAGTCTTTTAAATCATGTCTTCAAAGCATTATGCCCGGAAAACATGATTTAATAATGATCAACGGATATTATAGCGTGCCAGTTTTCGGTAAAGGGTTGCCATACCAATTCCTAAAGCCTTCGCCGCTCGTTCTTTCCCTCGAACACTCTCTTCGGACCTTTGAAGACAACGAAGAATGGTTTCCCGCTCGAGGTTTTCTAGATTGAAGTCGCCCAAGTCAGCGTGCTGTTCAGTCTGCTTTAATCTTAGGGATAAATGTTCCTCAAGCAACGTTGATTCTTCAGTTAAGTTCATGGCATATTCAATAATATTCTGTAATTCACGAACATTGCCTGGCCAATGATATTCACGTAACCGTTGCTGAAATCCAGCCGATATAAATTGAACATTTTTATTAAGTTGTTGATTGTAGACCTGGATAAAATACTGACAGAGAACCGTCAAATCTTCAAGTCTGTCTCTCAAAGGCTTGATAACCATCGGAATTACGTTAATCCGATAATATAAATCTTCACGAAATTCGCCTTTGGCCATCATTTCCTCCAGGTTACGATGTGTCGCCGCGATGACCCGTACATCGACCTCTGTCGGAATAATTCCTCCAATTCTCTCCACTTGACGCTCTTGGAGAACCCTGAGAATCTTGGCCTGTAAAAATAACGGCATATCTCCAATTTCATCGAGAAAAAGGGTCCCTTTGTTAGCTAATTCGATTTTCCCGATCTTACCACCTTTACGCGCGCCGGTAAACGCACCATCTTCATAGCCAAACAACTCACTTTCGAGCAGCGTTTCAGGAATTGCCGTACAGTTAATCGCCATAAAGATCCCTTGTTGCCTAGGACTGAGACTATGGATCGCGCGAGCCAACATCTCTTTACCCGTCCCGCTTTCCCCACGAATCAAAATGGTTGATTTGCTAACCGCAACAACTTTGGCCCGCTCCCGAATCTCACACATGGCTTCACTGGTACCCAAAATATCTTGAATCGTATACCCAGCATTTTGCAGACTAAGGCGAGTGACAATTCGACTGATCTCATCAAAGGGCCGCAGGATCACAGCAATACCCTTTACCCCATCTTCTCCGTCGATGGGCAAGGCACGCAAGACCATCTGGACCTTATTTTTCTTAGTTTCGATATGTACTTCGCGTTCGACGACTTCATCGGGACTTTTACCTACTTTAAGGATATCGGTCACAATTGGCGCTGGGAATAGAGAGGTTAGATTGCTTCGCGGCGTCTGCAAATTGGCGCTAAATATTTGCTGGGCTGACTGGTTGAAATGGAGGACATTACCATCGAGATCCGCAGTCAGTAATCCTTCATCTAGGCAATCAATAATAGAATTCAAATAGTGGTTGGAGGAAACGAGACCCGCTAAATACTCTTGTTCCTTAAGTTTTAAGGCAATCGTTTCAGCCATCTTAGTTAGAAAAATAAGATAGGAGTGTTGATTTTCTTCGACTAGTTTCGCTTGTACGTCGGTAAAACAGACAAGCCCGATCGCCCCCACCGCTTTGCCATCCACATTGATCGGGGAAACAATTTCATAGGTTTCCGAACAATTCCCCCGTGCTTTACAAGGAGCGCAAAGTGGATGCTGTCCCGGGGTTTCGATGACAAACTGATGCCCGGTTCGCAGAACCTCCTGATAGACATAACCCTGTCGATCCATCGATTGGCCGACCCCTTTATGATACCTTCCAGTTCCAGCAATGCGCATAAGATTATGATCCGCTATCTCTATATCGATTTTTACAACGGTGGCAATCGCTTCTGCAATTTGCTGTGAATAATCTTTAACGGTCATGAGTTCAACCATTGAAATTACCCCCATAAGTGCTATTATTTCCTATAAGGCTGGTCACTATGAAAATACCTGATTCTTGTTTCATAATAAACTATTCGGTTAGGAGTCCATAATATCCTTTAATGGTCACGATTAGTTAAAAAGTTTGCCAATCTAAAGATAATTGGGTTGGAGGCCCTGTACTCAAGGACGCCAACCCAATTATCGAAATTATACAGAAATGAATATTTGGCATGAATCTAAAAGAAATTCAGCCGATAATGCCCAGCATAATATAAAAATCCAATGACCAAAACGTTTGTTAAAATAAGGGCAGGTGCACCAAGAATAAACTTCCGGTGAGCAGTTTTATGATGGAAATACTTCATTCCTGCATAAAGCCCGAGCCCTCCTAAAGCTGCTCCCATGAAAAGTAGATTTGCTTCGGGAATCCTCCAGCGGTGTAATTTAGCCCGGCGTTTATCCCTCCACATTGCCATAAAAACGTAAAGGTTCCAGATTACGTAGACTACTAAGAATATCTGCAAACTGAGCAATTTAATACCCTCTTTCTCGATGTTCGTGCTTCGTAGCCATAGCTTGTAGTCGAACCACGATTATCGAATATCGAACCACGCTATAGCCCACTCCAGCGCTCATAAAGCGTATGTTCGATCCCGAACTGATCTAAGACTCGGCCTGCGACATGATCGATCAAATCCTGCATCGTTTCAGGATGGTGGTAAAACCCTGGCGAAGCCGGCATAATTGTAGCACCCGCGCGCGCAAGTCGCAACATATTTTCCAAGTGAATGATATTGTAAGGCATCTCACGCGGAACGACAACTAGCGGACGACGTTCTTTCAAGGCGACTTGTGCTGCCCGCGCCAAAAGATGATCTCCTGTGCCCGTCGCCATCAATCCCAACGTGTTCATTGAACAGGGTATCACCGCCATTCCGCTAGTGCGATAAGAGCCACTGGCCAAGGCAGAAAATAAGTTTGTATTTTCATGGATATGAACGTTTTCCGGCAAAGCCGCGCGCTCAATTCCTGTTTCATAAGCGAGTACTTTTTCTCCGGTCGGCGACATGATTAATTCAACCTCCCAGTCCATTGCAGCGAGTGCTTTAATTAACGTGAGTGCATAGATTGAACCGCTTGCCCCGGTTAGGCCAATAATCAATCGTTTGGTCACAAGGCACCTCCCTCATTAAGTGATTGCTACTTCGAGATTTCTGCAACACCCTTGGTTTGCAGAACAGACAATTTATCTTTTCGAATCATATTAATGCCCCAAAAGATCACCACAGCGCCAACACCCTGCATCAGGTGAACCTGCTCTCTGAGAAGGATTGCCGCCGCAATCACAGCAACCGCCGGTATCACATACATATAAGCCATTACACGGTTGGCCCCTATTCGGCTGATCGCATGATACCAAACAACTAGCCCGAAAGCAGTTACTAAAGCAATGGAATAAAGCATAGAGCCCCAGGCAGCAATAGTTACCCCTGACCAATTTATTGCCAGCACCCCTTTTGATCCGATAACCAGGAAAAATAGCGTACCAAATAAGGAAGCATAGGTCATCGTTTTAAGTGCTGAATACTTGCGTAACATACGTTTAGCGAGCACCGGATATAATCCCCAGACACTCGAGGCCAAAATGGCTATCAGATCACCACGAATCACGTCCCAGCCTAAGGCCAATTTGTTAGTCCCGAAGAGCAGGACAAAGAATACCCCTATTAGAGATAAGGCGCTCCCCAGTCTCCCATTTGGCCCCAATCGTTCTTGTCCCGCCAGCCAAGCAAAAATAGCGGTAAAGACCGGCGAGATGGCTAGCATTAAGGAGGCATTGGTAGCCGTAGCGTATTTTACAGACGCCATAAACAAGGTTTGGTAAAGCGTAATTCCTATCAGTCCGAGCATCGCCAATTCCCAGCAATCCTTTAACTGAATGTACAAGTTCTTTTCCAGTAAATATAGTAAAAGAAACAGCAAAGGCGTTGCTCCCACAAAACGCACGACATTAAAGGTCAAAGGATCAAAACCGACCATCCCCCATTTTCCTACTGTGTAATTTGCCCCCCATACCAAAACAACTCCCCATAGTACCCACTCAGGGAAATCTTTCTCTGTCTTCATTAGTTTCCCTCTTTTTCCCTCAGTCATACAAAAGACCCCTAGCATTGTGTATGCAGGAGTCTATGACTATTAGATAATGCAACAATTGTATCATCGTGACCTTATTCTTTCAATGCATGAATTTAATTATTGACAAATACTCGATCTTCTCATATAATAACATTTGTTACGCGGTCGTGGCGAAACTGGCAGACGCGCTAGATTCAGGTTCTAGTGCTCGCAAGGGCATGGAGGTTCAAGTCCTCTCGACCGCACCACATAAGGGTTTAAGGGTAAATTGAGAAATCAATTTGCCTTTTTTGTTTTTTATGCTGTAGCACTAGATTCGATGCTTTGAACAGCACTAGATTTCTAGGACGGTATGCATTATTTATGAAAAATCTAGCAGGGAACAACAAACGAAAGGGTTGTTTTTTATGGCTAGAAAATCAGCAGTTATTACCCCCACCAAAAGGAAATCAAGAAAGATTGAATCCCCTACTAATTACTCAATTCAATTGGATGATTATTTAATTCATTGCGAGGAACGAAATCTTACTGACAAATCAATTCGGAGTTATCGCTTTTATCTCGGATATCTGAAAAATTTTCTACAAAGTCAGGAACACTCATTACTGGTGGATGAGATTACCGAACTTGACCTTAAAGAGTTTTTTAAATTCATGCGTAAAACTAAAGGTAATAATCAAGCCACGATTAATTCTTCTATTGCCTCGATAAGACCCTTCTTTAATTTTTTGCTTGACCAAGAGGTTATCGAAGATCATCCTATGGCAAGAATCAAGAAGGGTAAACTAGACCAAAAACCGATTATACCATTTTTCAATGTGGATATTCATAATCTATTGCACTAGCGTTGCATTAAAATAATTTCTGTTTGTCAAGGGGGTATTTTGATCGTATCCGTTAAGTAAATATGAACCTTATTTGGTACATACAACCAATAGAATCTTCTCGGTCTGAGGAAGTCGACCA
>Ga0209123_1000523_pt1 | contig 48594 bp, 50 predicted proteins | sample BarGraIncu00431A_FD_184500 | JGI IMG/M metagenome (GOLD analysis project Ga0209123, IMG submission 184500) | Arctic peat soil microbial communities from Barrow, Alaska, USA - Barrow Graham LP Incubations 004-31A (SPAdes) (version 2) | ecosystem: Environmental > Terrestrial > Soil > Wetlands >...
CACCTCTAATGGGGTTTATTGTTGGAATGATTTTGGTGTTACTAAATATTAAATTACCATCAGTTATTATGGATACCAGTAAAAGTTTGGGTAATCTTACAACACCTCTATCAATGTTTTTTATTGGAGCATCTATTTATTTAATAAATTTGAAATCGGTAAAGTTCAGCATAGATATAATATGGGTATTAATAGGTAGATTTGTGATATCACCAGCACTAGTACTACTAATTGTGCCTATGTTTCCTATCCCAAGTCTTATGCGTTCGGTTTTTGTTATACAAGCGGCTATGCCTGTAATGGCTAATTCTGCAATAATCGCAAAAGCTTATGGTTCCGATTATAATTTTGCCTCATTAATGATCGCAATTACTACTATAGGGACGCTGATAGTAATACCTATTTTAATGGCAGTACTGAAATGAATAACGTTTCGTTTTTTTATAATCTGTAGTTTCAAACACACAAAAAATGGCTTTAACATAAAAAATAGTCTATAAAATGCTCTAGCAAATGCTAGGGTATTTTATTTTTGATTGATAGCAATAGTACTAAATTAAATAATATTTTTTTTATTATATGAAATAGGAGGAATTAATTACTTTTTAGAGAAATACTATTAGATGATTGCTATTATATTTCATATACATGTAAATTTTATTAAATTATATGCAATGTTATATTAAAATAGTGCCGAGGAGATATGAGGATTAGGTTTAAGCGTATGGTTACATTAATGAAATTTAATAACAATATAATTCTATACTAAAATTTTTTAGGAGGTAGTTATTATGAGTTTATTGATTTTGGCCCCAATTTGTTCCATATTAGCCCTTGCTTTTGCTGGATATCTTGCATCTAAAGTATTAAAAGAAGATGAGGGAACCGATCAGATGAAAAAAATCGCTATTTCTATTAGAAAAGGCGCAGACGCCTATCTAAAAAGGCAGTATACTGGAGTTGCTTTTTTCTTTGTAGCTATGTTTGTAATACTAGGGATACTGGTAGGGTTTGGATTTCTTACCCCGTTTGTACCTTTCGCATTTGTAAGTGGAGGTTTCTTCTCAGGTCTCTCAGGATTTATAGGTATGAAGATTGCAACGCGTGCAAATGTTAGAACAACACATGCAGCTGGGAAAAGCCTTAACAGCGCGTTAAATGTTGCTTTTTCAAGTGGTGCAGTTATGGGACTTACTGTTGTAGGTCTTGGACTTCTTGATATTAGCATATGGTATTATTTACTTGATTTTTTCTATAGAAATTTAGAACCAACATTAAGAATTCAAAATATAACAAGCGCAATGATTACATTTGGAATGGGAGCAAGCTCTATGGCATTATTTGCACGTGTTGGTGGAGGTATATTTACTAAAGCTGCAGATGTAGGTGCAGATCTTGTTGGTAAGGTAGAAGCAGGAATTCCTGAAGATGATCCAAGAAATCCTGCAGTTATAGCTGATAACGTTGGAGACAATGTTGGAGACGTAGCAGGTATGGGTGCGGATCTTTATGAGTCATATGTTGGCTCTATAGTATCCACTGCGGCGCTTGCAGTAGCAGCTGGTCTTGGAGTTTCAGGTGTTGCAATTCCTATGACTATAGCAGCTATAGGCGTAGTTGCATCCATTATTGGAACCTTCTTTGTTAAAGCAGGGGAGAAAGCTGAGCAAAAGGCACTTTTAGCAGCACTTAGACGTGGTGTCTACGCCAGTTCTTTAATAATTGCTGTGCTCTCCTTCTTCTTAGTTTGGAATGTACTTGGATGGGAGCGCATTGGAGTTTATTTTGCAATATTAAGTGGACTTATAGCAGGCAACTTAATTGGATTTAGTACAGAATATTTTACGTCTGACACATATAAGCCTACTAGGAAATTAGCCCAAACAACAACGACTGGTGCAGCCACAGTTATTATAGGTGGTTTATCACTTGGAATGATGTCAACTTTCCTTCCTGTTATAATAGTGGCTGTAGCTATAGCAGCTAGCTTTTATTTTGCTGGAGGATCAGCAGATTACAATTTGGGTTTATATGGCGTAGGTATAGCTGCGGTAGGTATGCTTAGTACATTAGGTATAACTTTAGCTACGGATGCCTATGGACCTGTGGCAGACAACGCCGGTGGTATTGCAGAAATGACTCATCAAGAGCCTATAGTACGCGAGCGAACAGATGCTCTTGATTCTTTAGGAAATACTACAGCAGCCACAGGTAAAGGATTTGCTATAGGTTCCGCAGCACTAACAGCTCTTGCGCTTATTGCAGCATATAGAGATCAAGTGGAGATTATAGTAAAAAAAGAAAATTTAGATTTTGTTTTTAATTTATCAATATTAAATCCTCAGGTTCTTATAGGGTTATTCATAGGTGGAATGGTGCCCTTTGTGTTCGCAGCATTAACTATGGATGCAGTGGGGAAGGCAGCACAACTTATAGTAGTGGAAGTTAGAAGGCAATTTAAAGAAATCGTGGGTCTTATGGAAGGTAAAGCAGAAGCTGACTATGCACAATGTGTTGATATATGCACAAAGTCGGCGCAAAAGCAAATGATTCTGCCTGCACTACTCGCTATTATTATACCAATAACAGTTGGTTTGATCTTAGGAGTAAATGGGGTAGCTGGTTTACTAGCAGGAGCAACTGTAACAGGTTTTGTACTTGCAGTTATGATGGCAAATTCTGGTGGAGCTTGGGATAATGCTAAAAAGCATATTGAAGCTGGCAACTTAGGTGGAAAAGGTTCGGATTGTCATAAAGCTGCCGTTATTGGCGACACTGTAGGAGATCCATTTAAGGATACATCAGGCCCATCAATAAATATATTAATTAAGTTACTTTCAATGGTATCAATAGTATTTGCAGCATTTATCTTGAGGTTCTCTATATTTTAGGGAAGTAAATGGTAGGCTAAATACTATTACAACTAATACTATTATAAAAACACCCAATATAGAAAATTGGGTGTTTTTATTTAGCTAATTTTCTATACTAATTATTAATTTCTGAAATTCAGGACTTTCGCGGACGTTATTAAAATCTTCTTCAGTTTTTGCTGTATTTTTAACACTTTGATTAATTCCAATTGCAAGCGTTAAATATTTTATAGTATTTGAAACATCGCCTTTTCTTCCATAGATACTAGCGATGCCGTAGTAACTCCATTCGAATTTCTCAATTTCTAAAGCTTTATTATACCAGGTTATTGCTTCACCATAATGCTGGTATAATTCATAAGTTAGAGCTTTGTTAAATCTAGCATAACCATAACTTGGATTAAGTTTTAATGACAAATCAATTTGCTTCATACCTTGTTCAAAATTACCACTGTAAGCTAACGCAATTCCCTCTACAGCATATGCTTTATAAAAAGTTGGATCTTCTTTTATTACTTTTCTTTCGGTTTTAATAGCGTTATTATATTCTTTTTTAAAAAATTGGTCATACCCTATTTTCCATGTGACTTCTAAGCTTTTCTGCTTTTGATTTATCTCTTGCTGTTTTTTTAACTCAGTCGCTTTTAACTGCTGCTCCTTTATTTCCTCGCTTTTAATAGAGGCCGCTTCTGCTTTGCTATTTGCTACAATTATAGAATTTTTTACTTTATTGTTTTTTATAGCAGAGCTAACTGTTATAACTACTCCAATAATGATTATAATACCTAAAGCTAGTGATCTGAATTTAAATGATTTTGATTTCATATTCTCCACCTATTCTCTTATTATTAAAATTGTGCGTATAATGTTTAATTTTACTGATTAATTTTATTGCAGATATATTTGATGTAAATTTATAGTTCAATATGCTTATATAATATCAATATGTGGCAATAAAATATAGTAAAATTAATATTTTTAGATTTACCAAAAACAAAACCACTAAATAAATAGTGGCTTTATCTTGAAAATAAATAATAAATAACTATAATTAATCTTTTTTAAATAAACAATTGTATATCTGATTCAAGAGCATCCTTTAGATAATCTTTAGCTTCAATTACTTCTAGCTCGGATATAAGTTCTTCTTTTTTAAAACCCATAACCTCCATAGAGAGTTTACATCCATAGAATTTGACACCCTTTTTTACAGCGCCATCTAAAAACTTTGATAGACTAGGGGTTCCATCTTCTTTCATCATAGCTTCTAGCATCTTTTTTCCAAAACCACTAAAATTCATATTAGATAAGGGTAGTTCATCAGGACCTTTAGGGGTCATAATCCCCATAAGTTTCTCAAGTGAAGACTTACCTTCATTTGTACTTTTATCAGGGTCTCTAAGTAAAAGCAATCCCCAGAAGGCAAAAAACATTGATACTTCCATTCCTAACTCTTTAGCTGAATTTGCAAGGATTAATCCAGCTAAAGCTTTATCATATTCGCAACTAAACATTATAAGGCTTAGTTTTTTATCCATTATAGCACCTCATTTTTATTTAGTTTGCGTATGTATTTACATATTTATTCATATTTATATTGATTTTAATAAGTATGAAAATGGAATTTTTTTATGATAAGAGGGAAACAATAAAATAAGTAATATAAAATGTTAATTATATTTAGGAGGGTTAAAATGAGTTATTTAGACCAATTGTCAAAAAATATAAAACGTAAAAAAAGGAAACAAAAGGGCGATTCTGTTAATAATGGTATAGTTTTCACTGCAATCGGAGTTGTAATTGGGGGAATAATTGCAGGAATAGTAGCTAGAAAATGTATGGATGAAATAAAAAATATTATTATTAACAATGCAAAAAATATTAATGAAGAGATAGATAACAATCGAGATGAAATAAAGGAAACACTTTTAAAAGCTGATGTGAAATCTGTAGGTGATGTTGGAGTTGCAATGGAAAAGGCACTTGAGGATTTGGAAGAAGAGGAATATAAAGAGAATGAGGAAAAAAAGTAGTATAAAAATATAAATTTAATTCTATGATAGAGATATTATAATATTATGTTTAAAGCCCACATTGAAATAATATTTAATGTGGGCTTTAGTAAATTAAATGATTAATAACATAAAAAGAGTGTTATATATTTTTACCTTTTTCTTTAAGAAAGGTCATTAATCTTTTTTCATTTGCATTAACAATAAGTTCCTCGGGCATATCAATGTCTTTTAGCATTTCTTCTACAACAGCAAAATTTCCTATAGAATAACAGAAATGAGCATCGCTGTTTACAATAATTTTGACATTAAATTCTTTACAAAGTTTTGCTATCTTAGTGCAAATTTTGTCACTGCCTTTTCTTGAAGTTAGAAAAGAACTGTTGTTTATTTCTATTAATATATTTTTTTCTTTTGCTTTTTTTACTATTAATTCTTCATGTATAGGGAATCTTGGATTTCCTATATGTCCTAAAATATTCACATAAGGATTATCCATAGTTTTTAGAATAGCATCTGTATTTAAGTCGATATCACCTCCACCTTCCATTAAAGGTTCGTGCAAACTTACTATCATTATATCAAGAAGCTGTTGCCTTTCTACTTCCATATCAAGATTTCCTTCATAATCAATTATATTAGCTTCACATCCGTAAAGCATTTTAACACCGAATAATTCTCTTGGTAGCACTTTAAAATTACCAAAATACCACGGATCTGGAGCTCCTGGCATATTAGGGCCATGGTCTGTAACTCCTAGTATTTTAAGACCTATATCACTAGCATATTTAGCATTTTCAAGTAGTGTACTATATGCGTGTCCACTTACGATAGTATGTGTATGTAAATCAGAAACTAAATGCATGTAATCTCTCCTCTATCTATTTCATTTGTATATCTTTAATTGTATACCTAAATTTATGTTTGTGCGTAACACGTTTTATATTTAATTAAATTACTCTAAATTCTCCACCATAAACTAGGAAACCTATTATAACTACTGCTAGTAAAAATAAAATATATATTACTTCAAACAAATTTCCAAATTCAGATCCAGTGATCATATGTGGTGGCAATTTAAGTTTTAATTTACCCATTTTTTCCAGGGTTATAACAAATATATTATGTAATCTTAATTTTTTTAATGCTTTTGCAATAAACCTTGGGAGGGAAAGAAACGGTACTCCTTCCTTCGTAAATATATCAGCCCAATAAATATGGCTTATATAACCTACAAAAAAACATCCGGTTAAATAGTTTTGACCTAATTTGTCAAACACATATGATGCTGAAATAGTAAAAGCAATAACGCCTTCAATTGAATGCAAAAATGATCTATGAGGGAAAGCCGCAATGGAGACTAACAAAATACAAATAAGATATACATAAACATCATTTAGATTAGTATAGTTATAAATTGCTAATATAACGCTTGCGCTAACATATGTTAAGAGTAGAGCTATTCTTTTGAAATTATGCGAGCTTTTATTTATTTCTTTAGATAGTTCTTTATAGATCGACCCAATTATGGGAATCTTTTTATATATTTTTTCATTTATTATTCCTAAAATCAAAAAAATCAGCGATAGAGAATATGTAAATATCTTAGCATATAGGTGAATATTCTCATATGAATACATATGAGAAAACTCACTTATATATTTTATTGATGTTAACCAACTTATAATAGGGTTTGAGTACCATAAAATTAGTGCACAGGATCCAAGACCTAACAATAATCTTAATAGAAGCCTCAGTAGATTTTCAATATAACTTATCACTTTAGTACTTGCACCTGTAACTGGGTTCATTTGGCTTATCTTACTATTTTGACTATCTGCATCAACAATAAGTCCTGAGAGAGCTGCAGTCCCAAGTCCAATAAGGCTTATCCCCATTGGAATATGTATATATTTATTGTTGAAAATCATCATTGAATTAATAGCAGGTATTGTTGCTACAATTGCATATGATAACATTGCTATTTTTTGATGTGATCGACCATTCATCTTATGTACACCTTACCTCATCTAATGTCATTTAAAAAAACAAACTAATTACATATTATTGTTTAGATATTTTACTATATAACTTAATGTGTGAAAATCACAATTAAGTTCTTCTTGCACGATGTTTAAACCTTTAATTAAAGTAAGTTCGTCAAAATTGTCTAGTAAAATCATTAAATTTATTACGTTAATGCCACCATCTTTTGTATCAAGAACTCTTGCAGCTTTTACATATTTATTTTTCATTACATTTATAACAGCTGTTTCAAGATCCTCACTAATTTCTAACATTGGCATTTCATCAAAAACTTTGATGCCAGTATCTTTAACATTAAGATTTATAGCTTTAGTAATGTCAGTTGAAAGAAATATCGTGTTCTTAAATTCCGCATCTTTAAAATCGGCACCTTCTAAATTTACAGAGTCAAATAAAGTATTTTCAAATATAGTTTTTTCGAAATCACTGCCTTTTAAGTTTGTGCCAATGAATTCTGCCCATTTAAATGTGCATTCATAAAAAACACAGGATTTAAAATGTGCACCTCTGAAATTTACAAAATTAAAATTAGAACCAGAAAACTCACAATTATAGCAATTGCTTCTCTCAAGATTTTTATACATAAAGTTCTTATCTATTTTCTCTATATTGTTGTAAATGAAATTGCCCTTAACACTTTGATTTTTACCCATTTTTAACCTCCACGGCAAATACATTTATTTGCCTTCCTTAAATTAATAAACTTGAAAAAACTCCTAACCAATTTTAAAAGCGGTTAGAAGTTTTCATATTCACTCTAAATACTATACAAAATTTTGCCCAAAGTCAATGATTTATTGGATTTTTTCTATGTTTATGTCTTATGGGTAGTCTATTTTGGACATAACGACACATATATATAACTCAGAGCAATATAAAGGAGAACAAAAGAGCATGGCTGAATTTTTGTTAGGACTTGGGTTAAAGCTTGAAACTGTTAGTGTTTTGATAAGAATTGGTATAACTTTAATTTTAGTAATTATATTTCATTTATTAAAGAAAAGTATAAACACATTTATTAATAAATCTAATTTTGAATCTAAAAATACAATAAGGTATAAAAAAGCATCCTCAATATCCATGAATATTTTATCTGTAATAGTGATAATACCAATATGGATGAATGAGTCTAAAGATATATTGACTTTTTTAGGAATATTTTCAGCAGGACTCGCCTTTGCATTTCGTGATGTTGTGGCTAGTTTTCTTGGATGGCTTGTGATTAACACTCAAAAACCTTTTCAGGTTGGTGATAGAATAAATATTGGGGAAAGCTTTGGTGACGTATTAGCAGTAGACTGGTTTTATACCACTATAATTGAGGTTATGGTAAATGATAACAAAACTCCAGGACAAAGCACCGGAAGAATTACATACATTCCTAATATAGAGATGCTTACGCAGGAACTTACAAATGAAACAAATTCCTTCCCTTTTACTTGGAACGAGCTTGAAATAAACCTGACTATAGGTAGTAACTGGAAGAAAGCTAAAGGCATATTAATATCTATTGCTGATGATGAGGTAGGTGATATAGAACAAGAAGCTAAGGATGCACTAAAAATAGCTTCAAAAACTCTTCCTATTTATTATGAAAATCTTTCTCATACAGTATATACATCTATAAAACCAGGAAGAGTATGTTTAAACTTAAGGCTTATTTGCAAGGCGAGAAATTATAGAGATTTAAAACATGTTCTAGTAGAAAATATTTTAGAAGAATTTTCTAAACATGAAGATATTGAATTATTATAATTAAATTTTAATAAATATTAAAGTACAATCAACATAAAAGGTCAGCGGCTATTCAAAGCCACTGACCTTTTATTATAAATTTATTTGACCTGGGTCCATATTTTGTCTAGATCTATAACAAAGCTACCTATATCCTTTAAGTACTCACCCTTTTTTACGGCATCTTCTGGTGGATAAACGGCTTTATCATCTAATATTGTTTTATCTATATATTTGTAAGCCGAGGCATTAGGATTTCCATAAGGAAAACTCCTAGAAATTTCAGCACTTATCTCTGGATCCATTATAAAATTCATGAAAAGTTCTGCTGCTTTAATATTTTTTGCGGCTTTTGGAATTACAAAATTATCTTGCTGAAGGAATAGGCCTTCTTCTGGCACTACATATTTTATATTTGGATTTTCACGACTAGCGAGACTTCCCTCAGCTCCCCAAGCAAATATTGCTTTTGATTCTCCATTTATGAGACTAGTTTTAGGACTATCACTATCATAGGATTTAATATTAGGCTGAAGTTTTATTAATGCCTCTTTTGCTTTTAAAAGTGCTTCTGGACTAGTTTCATTTAAAGAATATCCAAGCATCTTAAGAGTCATACCAATTATAACTCTTTCGTCATCTAGAAGGGTTAAAGAATTTTTAAGTTCTGGTTTCCATAGGTCTTTATATCCCTTTATTGAGCCCTCAGGGATCTTTGAACTATCATAGGATATAATGCCTGCAAGCCACATATAGGGAGTGCTGTACTTATTTCCTTTGTCAAATGGTAGGTCTAAATACTGCGGTCCTATATTGCTAAGATTTGTTAGGCTATCTTTATTTATTTCAGTTATGAGACCTTGTTTACTTAATACCTCAACCATAAAATCACTAGCAACGGTTAGATCATAATTTCCGCCACCAGCCATAAGCTTTGCTAGCATCTCCTCGTTAGACGAAAATGTACTATAGTTTACTTTGATATTATAGGTTTGTTCAAATTTATCTATAACAGATTGCGGTAGATATTCAGACCAATTAAAAACATTTAAAACTTCTGTAGGCCCTGCATTGTTTTTAGCATAAGTAAATATACCTCCACCTACACTTGCAATTACAAGGAAAATTGATGTAAGTAAAATTACAATCTTCTTCATATTTATATTTACATTCCGGATTAAAAGTGCGAAACACAATACTACAACAGTTAAAAGTATTATTATGGTTGAAAGAGCATTAATTTCAGGTGTAACACCGAATTTCACCATTGAAAAAACTTTAAGTGGTAAAGTTACGCTTGAAGGGCCGGCTACAAAAAAACTAATGATTACATCATCAAGTGATAATGTAAAGGCTAGTAGTGCACCTGCGATGACACCTGGCATAATAATTGGAAGTGTTACATAAAAAAATGTTTTTAGAGGCGATGCTCCCAGATCCATTGCTACTTCTTCAACAGATTTATCAAAGCCGTCAAGTCTAGTTTTAACTACCGCCACAACATATGCTATGCTAAAAGTAACATGAGCAATAATTAAAGAGACTTTTCCCAGTGGAATCTTTACAATTGAAAAAAAGGCAAGCAGAGATATACCCATAACTATTTCAGGTATAACCAGTGGTACATATAAAATTGTGTCAACTATTCTTTTTCCGCGAAATTTATATCTATACATTCCAATAGCAGCTAAAGTTCCTATAATTACAGAAATAATTGTACTTATTATTGCGATAATAAAGGAATTTTTGACAGCTTCTAAAATTCCTGCATTGTGCATTAAACTTTGGTACCATTTGAAGGTAAATCCTGTCCATACAACATTTAATTTAGATTGATTAAAGGAGAAGGCGATAAGTACCATAATTGGTATATATAAAAACATAAATATTAAAAGTAAATATAAAAATTTGATCAAAGTTGTTTTTTTGCTTTTCATATTTATAACATCCCCTTAGTACCAGATGCTTTTGAGTTAAAACTAATAACGAAAAGCATAATAATTATTAAAACTACAGATATAGCGCTACCGAAGGGCCAATCTCTTGCGGTAAGGAACTGATTTTTAATAAGATTACTCATGAGAATTACTTTACTTCCACCCATAAGGTCGGTTACAAAGAAAAGCCCTAGAGTAGGAATAAACACTAAAATACAACCTGATATAATTCCGCCCTTTGTAAGTGGGAGGGTGATTTTTAAAAATTTATTAACTGGTCCTGCTCCTAAATCTGAAGCAGCATCGAGTATTCTCTTATCTAGTTTTTCTAGTGAGGTGTAAAGAGGAAGCACCATGAAAGGAAACATCATATATAACATGCCAATCATAACAGCGAAATTGTTATACATTAAATTAAGAGGTACATTTATTATGTGCAGGTATATTAGTAAAGTATTTATTAGTCCTTCTGTTCTGAGTAATACTATCATTGCATAGGTTCTAACCAAAGAGTTTGTCCAAAATGGGAGTATTATAAGCAAAAGTAATAGTGGTTTATATTTTTTAGGTGATGTAGCTATTATAAATGCAAATGGATATCCCACTATTAAACATACCACAGTGGTATATATAGCAATTAAAATAGATTTAATAAAAATATTAATGTACAGAGGATTTAAAAGTTTTACATAGTTTGATAACGTAAACTTATACACTATGTTTCCAACGTCTCCTCTAGTAGAAAAACTAACTACAACTATTAATAGAAGGGGCACAATAAAAAACCCAACCATCCAAAGAAGAGCGGGTACTATTGTTGTTAAATATTTAATGACAGAAGATATATATTTTGTAATGTGATTTTTTGATATATTATTTTTCATTTCTCCGCTCCTTCTATGCTTTAATAACTATAGTATGATTTGAATTCCAGGTTATAAAATAGTCTTTTATTTCATCCTTGAATATAAAACTTTGTTCTATTGGTTCGTTAACTATAATTTCTTTTCCGCTATTTAAAATCATAACAACTTTAATATTTGAGCCTACATAAATTCTTTCCTTGAATTTGCATGCCAGCCAAACATCTCCTTCTTGGACTTGATTTTTTATTCTAATACGTTCTGGCCTAACAGAGACTATAAATTTATCTCCGAGAGTATAACCCATGTTAGGTATTCTTATTATATCTTGCTTTTCTTCTATCTTAAGTAAGACTTCATCTTCTTTTAATTTAAATACTTCGCCCTCTAGAATATTCGTTTCACCTAAAAAGTCAGCTACAAATCTAGTTTTAGGGTGTTCATAAAGTTCTTCAGGTGTGCCAGTTTGCTCAATAACTCCCTTGTTCATTACAACTATTCGGTCTGACATTGTTAGAGCCTCTTCTTGATCATGGGTTACAAACACAAAGGTTATACCAAGAATTTTTTGAAGATGTTTAAGCTCTAACTGCATTTGTTTGCGTAGTTTTAAATCAAGTGCGCCTAATGGTTCATCTAAAAGAAGAACCTTTGGACTATTAACTACAGCTCTTGCTATAGCAACACGTTGCATTTGGCCACCACTAAGTTGAGAAGGCATTCTATTCTCATAACCCTCAAGTTGAACCATTTTTAACATCTCATTTACCTTATCTTTGATTGCTTTCTTTGGCATCTTTTTCATTTTAAGACCAAAAGCTATATTATCATAGATATTCATATGAGGAAATAAAGCATAGTTTTGAAATACGGTATTTACAGTCCTAAGGTATGGTGGCTTTTGCGTAATATTTTCTCCATCAATTACAATTTCGCCACTTGTAGGCAATTCAAAACCTGCTATCATTCTTAAGGTAGTGGTTTTTCCACAACCACTTGGTCCAAGTAGGGTTAAAAACTCACCCTTTTTAATATCGAGGTTTAAGTTCTTAATTATAGGCTCATCTTGATCAAAACTTTTACAAATATTTAACAATTGAACAAAAACACTTTTTGTCACACCGTAACAGCTCCCTTTTATAATATATTTATCTATACAATCCAATTAGGATTGTTAAATCACATAATTAAACACTTTATGCAATAATCATAACTGCAAGAATAATAGCATAATAATTTTTAAATATCAATATTCTTAGTATATATTTCTACAAATTTTTTTTATATAGAGCTACATATGATTGCATGATATAATTGGTACATAAGCAAATGAATAAAAAAGCATTAACTGTTGACTTTTTTAAAAAAAAATGGTAAAATTTCATTACATTAACGAGTCGCAGTGGTAAAGTATTAAAGCAATAAAGTAAAACTGGAGGAGTGGAATTTTGAGTAATTGGAAAAGACATATACCGGAAGGTTCAAGAGATATACTTTTTGAGGATTGTAATAATAAAATTAAGATTATAGATACACTTAGGAAATTAAATATAGATTCAGGTTATTTAGAAGTATTGTCTCCAACCCTGGAATTTTATGATGTTTTTCAGGGAGATGACGTATCTATTGAGCAAGAAAAGATGTATAAGCTTTTTGATAATGCAGGAAGAATACTGGTATTAAGGCCGGATATGACAATGCCTATAGCAAGAATTACTGCGACAAAGCTTAGAGATTCCGCATTTCCGCTTCGAATATGTTATAGTGGAAATATATTTAGAATAAATGAAAATTGGAATGGAAAGGTCAGTGAAATGACCCAATCTGGAATTGAGATAATAGGAAGTAAAAGTCCAAAGGCAGATGCAGAAGTAATTATAACTGCAATTAAAGCTCTTATTGCTATAGGGGTACAAAAGTTTGAACTTGAAATTGGCCAAGCAGAATTCTTTAAAGGTCTTGTTGAGGATATAGATCTTACTGAAAGTGAAATGGAAAGATTAAGAGGTCTTGTTGAAAATAAAAACTTTGGTGCGCTTCGAGAGTTTATACAGGAAAAGGAATCTAGACTTGGACTGAAAAATGTAGAGGCACTAAAAAAATTACCAGAACTATTTGGTGGCATTGAAGTACTTGTAAAGGCAAGAATGCTAACTCAAAATAAAAGAGCATTAGGTGCCATAGATACAATAGAGAAAATATATAAGAGAATAGAAAGCGTAGGTCTTGGTGAATATATCTCTATTGATTTAGGAATGGTTCAGCACATTGATTACTATACAGGTATGACATTTAGAGGGTACAGTAGTGAAGTTGGAACTACAATTATTAGTGGCGGCAGATATGATAATCTAATCTCAAAATTTGGAGCAGCTATGCCAGCTGTTGGATTTGCAATAGAAGTTGATAATATATTGTCTGTCCTAGAAAAACAAGGGCGTAACAATGAGATAGCTCCTGAGAAATTTATTATTCATTATGAAGATTTGTTAATAGAAAGTGCATACAACTTTGCAACGAAAATCAGAGATAAAGGTTTTACAGCTGAGTTAAGTTTATTTGAAGAAAAAGAAAAAACTAAAGTTTATGCAGAGCAAAAAAAGATAGATAAAATGATTTGTATATTAGATGATGAGAATGTTGAAATAATAAATATAATAAGTAAAAATAGTTTTAAGACGAATATTGATAAATTTATAAATAGTTTTGATGGAACTATTAATGATTTGGGGGAATAATAATGAAAGCAATACGGATAGCATTAACAAAAGGAAGATTAGAAAAATATGCTGTTTCCATGTTTGAAGGGATAGGTATAGATTGCAGCGAACTTAGAAATAAAGGCAGAAAATTAATTCTTAAAGATGAGAAAAATAATATAGAATTTGTACTAGTTAAGTCTACAGATGTTTTAACTTATGTAGAACATGGAGCAGCAGACATTGGAATTGTTGGCAAAGATACTTTAATGGAACAAAATAAAGAATTTTATGAAGTAGTGGATTTAAAAGTTGGAAAATGTATGTTTGCTGTGGCAGCATTACCAAGTTTTAAAAGTTATGATGGATATAATCGCAAAAAGATAGCTACCAAATATCCAGCGGTTGCCAAAGAGTACTTTAAAAAAAATAATGAAGATGTTGAGATTATCAAACTTGATGGATCAGTAGAACTTGCTCCCATATTAGAGTTATCCGATGCAATTGTAGATTTGGTAGAAACAGGAGATACTCTAAGAGAAAATGGATTGATTATTATAGAAAAAATATGTGATATTAGTGCAAGAATGATTGTAAATAGAGCGAGCATGAAGATGAAAAAAGAAAAGATAAGTAAGTTAATATTAAAGGTTCAACAATATGTGGATGAAAATGAGGTGACATCGCTGTGATAAAAATTACGCAAGCAAATAGTAATGAGGGAAAAGAATATATAGAATTTCTCAAAAAACGATCAGAAGATGTACAAAAGGATGTAAGTATAATAGTTGACAAAATCTTAGCTGATGTAAAAGCTAGAGGCGATGATGCTGTAATAGAATACACTCAAAGATTTGATAGTGAATTTGTTACGGATAAGAATATTATTGTAACACCAGAAGAAATTAAAAATGCATATAAAATGGTTGATCAGGATTTTTTAGATGCAATAACACTTGCGAAAAAAAATGTTTTAGACTTCCATGAAAAACAAAAACGGAATGCTTGGATGATGACAAAAGAAAAGGGCGTTATTTTAGGCCAAACTATAAGAGGCCTTGAAAGCGTTGGGATATATGTACCTGGTGGCACCGCATCATATCCATCATCAGTTATTATGAATGCAATTCCAGCAAAGGTTGCAGGAGTTGAGAATTTAGTTATGGTAACACCTCCTCTTAAGGATGGAAGTATTAATCCTAACATTCTCGTTGCGGCTGATATAGCAGGCGTTGATAAAATCTATAAAGTAGGTGGTGCACAGGCAATTGCAGCACTTGCATATGGAACAGAAAAGATTTCTAAAGTTGATAAAATTGTAGGACCAGGAAATATTTATGTTGCTATGGCAAAGAAAAGTGTATTTGGCTTTGTTGCAATAGATATGATTGCAGGTCCTAGTGAAATTTTAATTATTGCTGATGAACTTGCAAATGAAAAGTTCATTGCAGCAGATTTAATGTCTCAAGCAGAACATGATGTGCTTGCGTCAGCTATGCTCATTACAACTTCAAGAGAACTTGCAGGCAAGGTAGTGCGCGAACTTGAAATCCAGATAAAAGATATGAGCAGACGCGAGATAATTAAAGAATCTTTGCAGAAATACGGAGTTATCTTAATAACTGAGGATATAAAAGAGTCTATAAATCTTGCAAATAAAATTGCACCAGAACATCTTGAACTTATGATTAAGGATCCATTTGATTATCTAGGAGATATAAAAAATGCAGGTTCTATATTTTTAGGTGAATATGCGCCAGAACCTTTAGGTGATTATGTAGCAGGCCCGAATCATGTTCTTCCAACTAGCGGAACTGCAAAATTCTTTTCACCATTATCAGTAGATGATTTTATTAAAAAATCAAGTTATATATACTATACTAAAGAAGCACTCCGTGAGGTTAAAAAAGAGGTTATAAAGCTAACAGAGGTTGAAGGACTTTCAGCTCACGGAAATTCGATTAAAGTGAGGTTTAAATAATGATACAAGATTTTTTTAGAAAAGATTTAAGCGATTTCGAATCATATAACGCTGGAAAAACTGATTATAAAGTTAGGTTAAATGCAAATGAAAGTTTTGACAACCTAGGTGCAGGTATCAGGCACGAAATAGGCAAGGTAATAGAAAATTCTATTTATAACCGCTATCCGGATGCAGATGCATTAGAAGTATGTGATCTTTATGCACAATATGCAAATGTAAAAAATACAAATGTAATGGCTGGAAATGGTTCAGATGAGTGCATTCAAATAATAGCACATACATTTTTAAATACAGGGGATAAGGTTGCAATGCAAAGTCCAGATTTTTCAATGTATGGGTTATATACTAAAGTTGCAGGAGGAATTCCAATTGAATTTCCTCTAAACAATGAGTTAGAATTAGATGTAGAAGGGTTTATTTCAATGGCTAATAGTGAAAAGGTTAAAATAGTATTTTTATCAAATCCGAATAATCCTACAGGTAATACTATTAAAAGAGAGGACATTATTAGTATAATAGAGGGATGCAAATGTGTTGTAGTTATTGACGAGGCATACTTTGAATTTTATGGAGAAAGTATATTGGATAAGATAGAAACATACCAGAATTTGATTGTACTTAGAACGTGTTCGAAAATTGGGCTAGCGGCTATTAGAATTGGATTTATGATAACTAACAGTGTTTTAATGCAAGAACTTAAAAAAGTAAAACCACCTTACAACGTGAATTCAATTACGCAAAGTATAGCGTCTGTTATTTTAAAGGATCCGGAAATAATATCAAGCAATGTGAAGAATATACTCCATGAGCGAAAGTATTTGTGGGGAAAACTTAGTAATATAGAAGGGTTAAAGCTTTATAAAGCAGAGGCGAATTTTATACTAATAGAGGTTTCAAATGCTTTAGAAATTAAACAAAGACTTCTTTCGCAAAGCATAAATGTACGAAGTTTTACTTCTGGTCCATTAAAAAATTGTTTGAGAATTACTATAGGAAGTAGACAAGAAAATGACTGCTTATTAAAAAATATAATATAAAAAAGGAGCGAATATATGATAGAGAGACAGGCAAAAATTTTAAGAGAAAGTAATGAAACAAATATTGAAGTATCCATAGACTTAGATGGGTCTGGAAATTATGAAGGCGATACTGGCATAGGTTTCTTTGATCATATGTTAAACCTTTTTGCAAAACATGGACTACTTGATCTATCTGTTAAGGCAGTAGGAGATTTATTTGTAGATTCTCATCATACAATTGAAGATGTTGGAATAGTAATTGGAATGGCTATTAAAGAGGCTCTAAAAGGTAAAGAGGGAATAAAACGTTACGGAACTAGTTTTGTACCTATGGATGAAACATTGGCAACAGTATCACTAGATTTAAGTGGTAGAGCCTATCTTGTATTTGATGCAGAGTTTACTGTAGATAAAATTGGTGGCTTTGACTCTGAAATGGTTGAGGAATTTTTCAGGGCTGTTGCAACTAATGGTGGAATAACACTTCATGCAAGAGTAATTTACGGAAAAAACAACCATCATATGGTGGAGGCTTTATTCAAAGCTTTAGGAAAAGCATTAAGTGAAGCTTTAACTTATGATAAGAGGATAAAAGGAGTATTATCTACAAAAGGATCTTTATAAGGAGGAGAACTATGATAGGTATAGTTGATTACGGTGTTGGAAATTTAAATAGCGTTCAAAATGCACTTAGATCTATGAATATTAAGTCTATAATATCTTCAAGTGCTGAGGAAATATCAAAGTGTAGAAGCATTATTGTTCCAGGTGTAGGTGCTTTTCCGGATGCAATGGATAATATGAAGGCTTCGGGGCTAGACAAGGTAATTAAAGCAGCGGCGAGAGATGGCAAACCAATACTTGGTATATGTCTAGGTATGCAACTTTTCTTTGAAGAAAGTGATGAAGTTGAAAAATGTGAAGGTTTAGGATTATTAAAAGGAAACATAATAAAACTAGAAGGTTCTATAAAAATTCCACATATGGGATGGAACAGTTTAACTTTTGAAACTCCTTCGCCACTTTTAAACGGCATAGAAGAAAATGAGTATGTATATTTTGTTCATTCTTATTACGCAGTAAATTGTGAGGATGGGATTACAAATGCTTATAGCATGTATGAGAAAAAGATACCTGCGATTGTAAGTCGCGGCAATATATTTGGTATGCAGTTTCATCCAGAGAAAAGTGGCGAGTTTGGACAAAAATTACTTAAAAACTTTGTGGAGGTAGTATAATGAAGATATTTCCTGCAATAGATTTAAAAGGTGGAAAATGTGTTAGACTTTTTCAAGGTGAATTTATGTCTGCGAAAGTTGTCGGCGAAGATCCACTACAAACTGCCCTAAATTTTATGAATAAAGGTGCAGAATATTTACATATGGTAGATTTAGATGGAGCATTAAAAGGGTCTATTGAAAATTTAAATAGTATTAATAAAATTATTAATGATTTAAAGATCCCTATACAACTTGGTGGTGGAATTCGAAGTTTGGATACTATTGATATGCTTATTACTAAAGGTTTAAGTAGAGTAATACTTGGTACTGCAGCTTTAAACAATCCGTCGCTAGTAAAAGAAGCCGTGAAAAAATATGGTGACAAAATTGCAATTGGAATAGATGCAAGGGATGGATTTGTAGCTGTAGAAGGTTGGCAAAAAAGCAGTAAAGTAGAATACATAGATTTTGCAAAACAAATGGAGAGTATAGGAATAAAAACTATAATTTTTACTGATATAAGTCGCGATGGAACTTTGAGCGGACCTAATTTTGAAGCAACTGGGAAAATGAATGATGAGGTTACTTGTGATATTATCGCATCAGGCGGTATGAAATGTATTGAAGATATAAAAAAACTTAAGAAGATGAATATATATGGAGCCATTATAGGGAAAGCACTTTACAGTGGCAATATATCCCTTGAACAAGCAATTCTAGAGGGGAGGGGTTAAAATGCTTACTAAAAGAATCATTCCGTGTTTAGATGTAACTATGGGGCGTGTAATGAAAGGAATAAATTTTATTAATTTAACAGATGTAGGAGATCCCGTAGAAATAGCTGAATTTTATAATAAAGAGGGAGCAGATGAAATTGTTTTTCTAGACATAACTGCAACTCATGATGGTAGGAAAACAATGATAGATGTTATAAAAAGGACTGCGCAGAAGGTATTTATTCCTCTTACTGTAGGTGGAGGCGTTAAGACAATAGAGGATTTCAAAGAAATTCTCAGAGCTGGGGCAGATAAGATATCTGTAAATTCTGCAGCAATACGCAATCCTGACCTTATAACAGAGGCTGCAAAAAAATATGGGAGTCAATGCGTTGTAGTTGCAATAGACGGTAAAAAGAACGCTGATGGTTTAGGGTGGCATGTAGTTATAAATGGTGGAAGAATAAATACTGGACTCGATGCAGTAAAATGGGCGAAAAAAGTAGAAGAGCTAGGAGCAGGTGAAATACTTTTAACAAGTATGGACGCTGATGGAACAAAAAAAGGTTATGATATAGAGTTTATAAATGCAATTACGGATATTGTAAATATTCCTGTTATTGCATCAGGTGGTTGTGGGAAAATAGAGGACTTTTATGATGTTTTTGAGGAGAGTGGAGCAGATGCAGCGCTTGCGGCGTCTTTATTTCATTATAAAGAACTATCAATAAAAGAGGTAAAAGAGTATCTTAAAGATAAAGGTGTAGAAATTAGGATATAGATATATTATTATTATTATTATTTAAATATTACAATAAAACTAGTACAATGTAATACATTAAAATAAATAAAGAAATGTGGTGAAAAGCGTGGATGATATAAAAGAAATACAATTTAATAATGGATTAGTACCTGCTATAGTTCAAGATGAGTGGAGCGGAGAGGTTTTGATGCTTGCGTACATGAATGAAGAATCATTTAAGAAAACTTTGGAAACTAAAACAACTTGGTTCTGGAGTAGGTCTAGGAAAAAGTTATGGAACAAAGGAGAAACATCAGGACATTTTCAACATGTTAAAAAAATAAGTTTTGATTGTGATGGTGATACAATTCTTGTGCAGGTAGAGCAAGTGGGGGCAGCTTGCCATACTGGCAATAGAAGTTGTTTTTACAGGGATATTCGGATGGAGAAAAGTAAGGTTTAAAAAAATAAATATAACATTTGTTATAAATAAATATAAAAGGGGAAATAAAAATGAGTCAAAATAATATAGTACAGGAGCTTTATGAAGTAATTGAGCAAAGAAAAGAAAATCCTATAGAGGGTTCATATACTAGTTATCTGTTTGAAGAAGGGCTTGATAAAATCCTAAAAAAAGTAGGAGAAGAAAGTGCTGAAGTAATAATTAGTAGTAAAAACAGCGACAATAAAGAAACTGTTGGCGAAATATCGGATTTATTTTATCATACATTAGTACTTATGGTGGCAAAGGGTATAAAAATCGAAGATGTCGCAAATGAACTTGAAACAAGACGCGAAAAAATATGTAACAAAAAACCAAAGAGAGAAAATATTTAAAAATAATTGATATAATAATGTTATAAATTTACAAATAATATATTAACAAAAACATCCAATATTATAATTGGATGTTTTTGTTTTTGAATTATATGGCCTAAATATAGATTTATTTATCTGAATAAAATATAGATTTATCCAAACATAGCAACTACAGCGAATGCCCCCGCAATACCACCGCAAATTGGTGCTACTACTGGTATCCATGCATATCCCCAATCAGAATCGCCTTTGCCAGCTATTGGTAATATTGCATGAGCTATTCTTGGTCCAAGATCTCTTGCAGGATTAATAGCATATCCAGTTGTACCGCCGAGGCTTAAACCTATTACTAAGATTACAAACGCAGCAATAAGTGGACCGAATCCAGGAGCCGATTTTGTTTGAGCAACTCCAAGTAATGAAAATACTAAAACAAATGTGCCAATAAATTCAGATAAAAAATTTGATGGTGTATGTTTGATTGCAGGCCCAGTACAGAACACAGCGAGTTTTGCTTCCTTGTCCTGCGTAACTCCCCAATGTGGAAAATACATTAACCAAACTAGAATTCCACCAAGTAGTCCACCTAACATCTCAGCTAATATATAACCAGGTACAATTGACCATGATAACTTGCCAATTGCAGCTAGAGCTAGAGTGAGTGCAGGATTAAATGAAGCTACACTCGCTGTTCCGAATATGTAGGCTGGAATACCAACCGCAAATGCCCAACCAAAAGCTATAACTATCAAACCGGAATCGTGTCCTTTTGTTTTGGATAGTAGTACATTTGCAACTACACCATCACCAAGAAGAATGAGTAATGCTGTACCGAAAAATTCTGCATAATATTGTAACATATTATCTTACCTCCTTGTATATTTGTAAACACATTATCATTTGTTAAACCCAGAACCAGAATAAAATTAAGTTCTAATTCTGGAAAAAATATATTGTCTATTTTTCCCAGTCCCTTGATCTGCCAACAGCCTTATGCCATCCTTTTAAGAGGTCTACTCTATTTTCTTCTTCCATTTTTGGTTTAAATGATCTTGATAAGGCCCAGTTTTTTGAAATTTCTTCTTGATCTTTCCAATATCCTACTGCTAGGCCTGCAAGGTATGCAGCACCTAAAGCTGTTGTTTCAATAACCTCTGGTCTGTCAACTTGAACATCTAATATATCTGATTGGAACTGCATTAAAAAGTTATTAGCACATGCACCACCATCAACCTTTAAGGATTTGAGTATGATACCTGAATCCTCTTGCATAGCCTTTAATACGTCATTAGTTTGATATGCTATTGATTCTAGGGCTGCCCTTATAAAGTGTTCTTTCTTAGTTCCACGAGTTAAACCAACTATTGTTCCTCTTGCATATGGATCCCAGTATGGTGCACCAAGTCCAACAAAGGCTGGTACCATATATACCCCATCTGTACTATCAACATCAGTAGCATATTCTTCTGAGTCAGGAGCACTTTTAATCATTCTTAATTCGTCTCTTAACCATTGAATAGCAGCGCCTGCAACAAATACGCTTCCTTCTAGAGCATAGTTTATTTTTCCATCGATGCCATATGCTATAGTTGTAAGCAAACCATTATGCGAATCTACGGCTTTTTCACCAGTGTTCATTAATAAGAAACAACCAGTTCCATAAGTATTTTTAGCAGTTCCAGCTTGGTAACAAGTTTGTCCGAACAACGCGGCTTGTTGATCTCCTGCAGCGCCAGCTATTGCTATTTGAGATCCGAATATAGAGGTATCAGTGTAACCATAAACATAGCTTGATGGTTTAACCTCTGGAAGCATTGATTTAGGGATATCTAAAGTACTTAGTATTTTGTCATCCCATTTAAGTTCATGAATGTTATATAACATCGTTCTAGAAGCATTAGTATAATCAGTTACATGAACCTTGCCTTTTGTTAATTTCCATATTAGCCATGTATCTATAGTTCCAAACAATAAATTGCCTTTATCAGCTTCAGCTCTTGCTCCAGCTACATTATCAAGTATCCATTTTACTTTTGTTCCTGAGAAATAAGCATCGAGTATAAGCCCGGTTTTAGCTTGCACTACTTTATCAAAGTTTGTTGCCTTTAATTCATCACATGTATCTGCTGTTCGTCTACACTGCCACACTATAGCATTATATACAGGAACTCCAGTATGTTTATTCCAAACAACTGTGGTTTCTCTTTGGTTTGTTATGCCAATGGCAGAAATGTCTTGCGCCGTTGCACCAATTTTAGCCATTGCTTCTTGAGTAACACCTAGTTGTGTTGCCCAGATTTCCATAGGGTCATGTTCAACCCAACCTGGTTTTGGGTATATTTGCGTAAATTCTTTTTGAGCTACACTTGCGATTAACCCATCTTTAGTAAATAGGATACATCTTGAACTTGTTGTCCCTTGATCTAATGCAATTACATATTGAGCCATAATTTATACACTCCTTCTTAATTTTATTAGAAACCGTTTACTCAAAATTTATAAAAACACGATATTATATGTATTAAATAATATCGTGAAATTTAATCTAACTAATTCCTTAGGTGGAATATTAGTGTACTGCTTTTATATTCTTAGTTGCTATAATATCTACTCCAGTTCCGAGTACGTTTTTCAGTACCACATCACCAATATGAACAGGTGCTTTAACTATAACACCTTTTAATGCTTTTACACAATCGTATATCATATTCTTTGGAATATCTGACTTTGTTTTGACAGGGAGTATTTCACTATCTCCGCCTGAAACCAAAACAGAAGAAGTTACTACTCTTGTTGGATTAGTGCATTCTTTCGTGCCATAGTTTTCACCAATCTTACAAGTATTTCCGGTTACACTTATTACTTTTTCGCCGTCTAGAGTAACTTCAAGAGCGCAACCTACGGGACATCCTATACATGTTAGTTCTCTAATGCTCATAATTTCTACTCCTTTTCTACTTTTATAGTAATTTTAGTGCAGTCACTATATTTATCAAAAACTGCTTTAGTAAGTTTAACACTTTCCATTTCACCTGGTGTAAGTATTTTCTTCTTTAAATGCATTTCGCGAGTATCATCAAAATAAACAGATATATAGGCAGCTTTATGAACTTCTCCTACTCTAAATCTAACATCGATTCCATTACCAATATTTTCAGGATTAATAGTAGTTGGAACTGTATACCTAACTCCACCAGTTGCAATTACTTCAACAGTTTTTCCGGTTTTATATATTCCTTTAATGCTGTCAGCAGCATTTTTACCTGCAGTATAGCTTTCTGTTGTTACGTTGTCTACCAAATCGTGAACATGAAGTACATTACCACAAGTGAAAATCCCAGGAATACTTGTCTGCATGCGTTCATCGACGAGTGGTCCACCGGTGACTTTTGAAAGCTTAACATTTGCTTTTCTAGATAGTTCATTTTCAGGTAGAAGACCTACAGATAAGAGTAGTGTATCACAAGCAATATATTCCTCGCTTCCCTTAATTGGTTTTCTATTATCATCAACTTGGGCTATAGTAACTCCGCAAAGTCTATCATGACCGTGTATATTTATTATAGTCGTGCTTAACTTTAATGGAATATTAAAATCGTCTAAACACTGTACAATATTTCTTTTAAGCCCACTTGAATGGGGCATTAATTCTACGCAGGCCTTAACATTTGCGCCCTCAAGGGTCATTCGCCTTGCCATTATAAGACCGATATCTCCAGAACCAAGTATTACTACTACTTTGCCAGGCATTAAGCCTTCAACATTAACATATTTTTGAGCTGTTCCAGCTGTATATATGCCTGCGCATCTAGCGCCTGGTATATTAAGAGCTCCTCTTGGTCTTTCTCTACATCCCATTGCAAGTATAATTGCTTTTGCCTTAAGTTCTAAGATTCCATCATCTGAATTAACAGCAGTAACTTGTTTATCTTCATTTACATCAAGTACCATAGTATTTAGCTTATATTCAATGCCAAGATCTATAACTTTGTCAATAAATCTCTGAGAATACTCAGGACCTGTAAGTTCTTCTTTAAAAGTGTGAAGACCAAAGCCATTATGAATACATTGGTTTAAAATACCACCTAATTGATTATCTCTTTCTAAAATCAAAATGCTATCTATTCCTTGCTCTTTTGCAGAAACTGCAGCTGCAAGTCCGGCTGGACCTCCACCAATTATGATTAAATCATATTCTTGCATATATATCCCGTCCTTTCTAAACTTTAAATTTCAATTATTATAAAGATTGTTTATTTTTGCCTGTTAGCAAAATAGAATTTCCACCCGATTTTGTAACTTCAGTGCGAGGTATGTTAAGTTCTTTTGATAGAATGTCTACAATTCTGGTTGAACAGAAACCAGATTGACATCTACCCATTCCAGCTCTTGTCCTAAGCTTAACTCCATCAAGTGTTCTTGCTCCAAGAGGCCTCCTTATAGAATCTATAATTTCACCTTCTGTCACAGTTTCACATCTACAAACAACAGTTCCATATTCAGGGATTTCTTTAATTATTTCTTTTCTCTGCTCATTTGACATCTCTCTAAACTTTCTTATACCTTTTCTTATAGGATTAAAATTCAAGTTCTTATTAGGAACTAGTTTTTCTGTTACAATATCTACCACCATGGTTGCAATGCTTGGAGCACTGCTTAAACCTGGAGATGCAATTCCTGCTACATTAATAAAGTTTTTAGCGCCTTTTGCTTCTTCAATTATAAAATCATCTGTGTCACTTGCAGATCTATTACCTGAGAAAGAGGTTATAACCATATTCATAGGAAATGGCATTTGAATGCTCATTTGAGCCTTTAAAACGATATCATCAATGCCCTCGCGAGTTGTATCAAGATTAGATTTGTCATCCAAATCTATTGCATTTGGTCCAATTAAAAGATTACCATCAACAGTAGGGGTTACTAGAACTCCTTTTCCAAGTTTTGTTGGAAGCTGGAAAATAGTCTTTTTTATTAAGTCGCCGATAGTTCTGTCAAATAAAACGTATTCGCCTCGTCTTGGAGTTATATTGATTTTATTTTTGCTCACCATATTGTTAATATCACCTGAGAATAAACCAGCTGCATTTATTATCATTTTTGTTTCAATGTCATCTTTATTAGTTTTTATAACATAATGATCTGAACTTTTTTCTATATTTTTTACTTCGGTTTCAAATTTAAACTCTACACCATTATTATTTGCGTTCTCGGCAAGAGCGATAGTCATCTCATAGGGACAAACAATTCCGCCTGTTGGAGCATATAGTGCACCAACGCAGTTATCAGTTACATTAGGTTCCATTTCTCTAACCTGATCACCACTCAGAATAACTAAATCGGGTACTCCATTTTCTTCTCCTTGCTTTAGTAAATGGTTAAGATCTATCATATTTTCCTTGTGAAAGCACAGAACCAACGAACCGTTCCTTTTAAATGGAAAGTCTAATTCTTTTGAAAGATCCATAAACATTGCATTACCTTTAGCGTTTAATTTTCCTTTCATACTACCTGGCTTAGCATCATGACCTGCATGAACTATTGCACTATTTGCTTTTGTTGTACCAGAAGCGACATCACTAGATCTTTCAATTACGCATGTATTTAAATTATATTTAGATAGTTCCCTGGCTATTGAACAGCCAATAACACCAGCACCAACAATTGTCACATCATACATTAATTTACCTCCTAAATGCAAATAAAAAGAGAGCCTTGACTAATAGGTATAAGAATACCAACTAGTCAAGGCTCTCTTTTCTCCGCCTTTACTTATTAATTACATGATAGCATATTAATCCAATAAGTACAAGTATAAAATTAAAAACTTTCATAATTTTCTGAAAGCATGATAATAATATAAAATGCCTTGAATGAAAAATAAGACTATGCTAAAATTATATAATTAAGATATTACTATATTTACGAGAATTATAATTCAAGCTAATGTTGATTTATATAAACTTAAATAAAATTTGGGAGGATATATTAATGGAAAAACTAGAAACATTATTAATAGAAAACCCGGTTATCGCAGCTATTCGAAGTGATAAAGATTTAGAAAAAGTGATTTCTAGTAATGTACTTATTGTGTTTGTCTTATATGGAAGCATAATAAACTTAAAGATGATATGTGAAAGGCTTAAAAAAGCGGGAAAAGTAGTATTTGTTCATGTTGATTTAATAGAAGGATTAAAAGGAGATCATACAGGACTACTTTTTATAAAGGAATGTGGAGAGCCTGATGGAATTATAACCACAAGGGCAACTAATATTAAAAATGGTAAAAAATTAGGATTCTGTGTTATACAGAGGATATTTGCTGTAGACTCACTTTCTCTAGAATCAGGAATAAGGAATATACAATCTGTACTTCCAGATGCTGTAGAGATTATGCCTGGACTTGCTAGTAAGATTATTAAAACAATGGGGACGCAGGTAAGAGTACCAATTATAGCAGGTGGACTTATCCAAAGTAAGAAGGATATAATGGAATCAATTGGGGCAGGAGCAATGGCTGTTTCAACATCAAAACAAGAATTATGGAGTTTGTCGCAGGAGTAGTAAAATAAAGAATTTTTATATTAATAGAATTTTATGAAAATTAACACCTTGACAATTATCTCCTGCATGTTATAATGTTTTAATATTAAAAAAAATATAGAAGTAATTTGAAAGTTGTGAGGTATTATTATGAAAAACATCATTGTTAAAGGAATCTCTAAAAAAGTATATTTTTATTTTAGCTGGGGCTATCGTTATTTTAGCGTTGGTTACTTTTTGTGCATAAAAAAATATATGATTTCATTAAATAATGAGTTTAACAATAAAACTATAATGCCAGCAATATGCTGATTTGTAGAAAGTGAACGAAGTCTGTACGCAAGGAAGACTCATTATAAGGGTTATTCCTTTTTTTAGGGAAGACCCATTATAATGGGTCTTCCTTTTTTTATAATCATTTATAAGAAATTATAAAAATGTGTAGTAAAAGTAATTTATTTTAAAGGTAGTTTTTAAATAATATTTTAGGAGGAATTTTAAATGGTAATTGTAATGAAATCAACTGCAAAGGAAAATCAAATTTTGGCTATTAAGAAAAAACTAGAGGGATTAGGCTGCAAAGTTCATATTTCAAAGGGAGATAATCAGTGTGTTTTAGGTCTTGTTGGGGACACAAGTGCAATAAATGAAAGCCAAATTGAGGCAGAGGAATGTGTTGATAAAGTTATGAGAGTTCAGGCTCCTTACAAAAGAGGCAACAGACTTTTTCACCCAGATGATTCAATAATAAAGGTAGATAATCTAACAATTGGTGGCGCGCAGCTAGCAATAATAGCAGGTCCGTGCGCCGTGGAAAGTGAAGAACAATTATTGCATATTGCAAAAGATGTAAAAAAAGCAGGAGCTAATTTCCTAAGAGGAGGAGCTTACAAACCAAGGACTTCCCCATATAGCTTCCAAGGAATGGAAGAAGAAGGTCTAAGAATATTATTAGAAGCAAAAAAGATAACAGGACTTCCAATAGTAACTGAAGTTATGAGTGTTGAGCTTGTAGAAAAAATATCTGGTTATGCAGATGTTTTGCAAATTGGAGCCAGAAACATGCAGAACTTCGACCTTTTAAAAGAAGTAGGAAGATGCAATAAAACAATACTTTTAAAAAGAGGTATGAGTGCAACGATTGAAGAACTGCTTATGTCTGCTGAGTACATAATGTCGGAAGGTAATGAAAATGTAGTTTTATGTGAGAGAGGAATTAGAACATTTGAAACTTTTACAAGAAACACTTTAGATTTAAGTGCAATTCCTGTGCTTAAAAAGCTTAGTCATTTGCCCGTTATAGTAGATCCAAGTCATGCTGCTGGTAAATGGTGGTTAGTAGAGCCACTTGCAAAGGCGGCTATAGCAGTTGGCGCAGATGGTCTCGAAATTGAAGTACATTACGACCCTGCTAATGCATTTAGTGATGGTCCTCAATCATTGTTACCTGAGAAGTTTGAGGCCCTAATGGATTCTATAAGAGTAATTGCTAAAACACAAAATAGAATAATATAGGAGGTGGTAAATTTGGATTGTACAGACTTTAATATTACAATTGTAGGACTCGGACTTATAGGGGGCTCATTTGCGATGGCATTAAGAGAATTAAAGCCTAAAAATATTTGGGCAATTGACATTGATGAAGATGCCTTGAAAGCGGCGGAAGAAATGAATATTATTGATAAAGGATATACAAATCCAGAAATACCACTTAGTAATTCGGATATTGTGATAATAGCAGTTTATCCTCAAAAGACTATAGATTTTGTTAAGAGCAATATGAATTCATTTAAAAGTGGAGCAGTAATTACAGACACTGCTGGAATTAAAAGTGATTTAATACATGAAATTATGCCTGTACTTCGAAAGGATTTAGATTTTATTGGTGGTCATCCTATGGCAGGAAAAGAAGAATCAGGTCTAAAGGCTGCATCAAAAGATATGTTTAAAAATGCAAATTACATTTTAACACCAATTAATGGTAATAAGGAAGAAAACATACACTTAGTAACAGAGATAGTCAGAGGTATGGGCTGCAAGAGGGTGGTCCACCTTACACCTAAAGAACATGATGACATTATTGCTTATACAAGCCAGTTACCGCATGTAATAGCAGTTTCATTAATTGATTGCAATAGTGCAATAAAAGGAATGTCTCAGTTTATTGGAGGAGGATTTAAGGATACCACTAGGGTAGCTACTATAAATGTTGAATTATGGCCTGAGTTACTCTTATATAACAAAGTAAATATAATTAGTAAAATTGAAGACTTTGAAAAGAATATAAGGGAAATAAAAACAGCAATAATTAATAACGATGAAATTTTTCTTAAGAAAAGGTTTGAAAGTGCAACGAAAAAGAGAAAGGAGATATGCGAAGATGTATAAGATAGAAGTTAATGCATCCAGCGGGTGTTATCCAATATATATTGAAAATGGATTATTTTGCGAAATTGGAGCAAATATTAAAAAAATATATAGCGGGAGTAAAATAGCTGTGATAACAGATTCTACTGTTAATGAATTATATGGTCAAAAAATTATTGGCGAGTTAAAAGAATCGGGGTTTGAATCTTATAAAATTGTTGTAAAAGCGGGAGAAGAAAGCAAGTCATTTGGAACTCTTTTAGAGGTATACGACAAACTTTTAGATTTTAAGGTAAATAGAGGGGATCTTATCATTGCCTTGGGTGGTGGAGTAGTAGGTGATATGGCTGGTTTTGCAGCGTCAACTTTTTTAAGGGGGATTTCACTAGTGCAAATTCCAACTACTCTTCTAGCGCAGGTTGATAGTAGTGTTGGTGGAAAGGTTGCAGTAGATTTACCACGTGGAAAAAATCTTGTGGGGAGTTTTTATATGCCTAAGGCAGTTTTTATTGATCCACTACTTCTGAAAACACTTAATGACAGGTTTTTAAATGATGGAATGGGTGAAGTTATAAAATATGGAGCTATTAAAGATAGTGAATTATTTAATACATTAATGAAGTATGATGGAAAAGAAGAACTCTTAAAGAATATAGATAAAGTTATATATACGTGTTGCACTATTAAGGCTGATATTGTTGAACTTGATGAGAAGGATACAGGCGAGAGAATGTTATTAAACTTCGGGCATACAATTGGTCATGCAATTGAGCAATTCTTTAATTTTGCTAAGTATTCTCACGGAGAAGCGGTGGCTATGGGAATGTATTCTATAACGAAACTTGGAGAAGAACTAGGAAAAACTAAAGCTGGAACCTCTATTGCTATAAAAGATATTTTAGTTAAGTATAATTTGCCTTGGATGTTGCCTGAAATAAAGTCAGAGGATATAATTAGAGCTATAAGTCATGATAAAAAAAATATTGGTGATTCTATGAATTTCATATTAATAAATTCTATTGGAGATAGCTTTATTGAAAAAATTAATGAAGATAAAATTAAAGGTTATCTGGAAAAAATTCTTGTATAAATTATTATATTGAAGTGAGGTGTTTATTGGTGAAGTCAGTCATTATCCAACCGTTTTCGTTAAATGGTAAAGTTAAAATTCCACCGTCAAAATCATTATCACATAGGGCGGTTATAGCTGCAGGTTTAAGTTATGGTGAATGTACTATTGATAATATAAGTATGTCCGAGGATATAATAGCCACTTGCGAAATAATGGAGAAACTTGGAGTTGATATTAAACAAATTCCAAATAAAATTATAGTGCTCGGGAAAGGTAAACCAAGCTTAGCTGGCAAGGAAGGTGCAGGAAGCGAGCTACAATGCAATGAAAGTGGATCAACATTACGATTTTTAATTCCTATAGCAATGCTTACTGGCAGTAAAGTGACTTTTAAGGGTAAGTCTAAGCTAGTTCAAAGAACACTTAGGCCTTATTATGAAATATTTGATAAGCAGAATATAAAATATACTACAAGTAATGGAAATCTTCCTTTAACAATAGACGGGAGCCTTAGGCCTGGACTTTTTGAACTTAGAGGAGATGTGAGCTCTCAGTTTATTACTGGGCTTATTTATGCACTGCCCCTATTAGATGGAGATTCAACAATTAAAATTACTACTCAAATGGAATCTATTGGATACATAGATTTAACTTTAGATGTGCTTTCTAAATTTGGAGTTAAGATAGAAAATAATAATTACAGAGAATTTAAGATAAAAGGAAATCAGCATTTTATAAAAAGAGATTACAGAGTTGAAGGTGATTTTTCTCAAGCTGCATTTTATTTAGCTGCAGGCGTTTTAGGAGGAGATGTTGAATGTCTTGACTTAAACATGGAATCTCTTCAAGGGGATAGAGTAATAGTTGACATAATTAAAAACATGGGTGGAAATATCACGACTATAGACGGTATATTAAAAGCATCAAAATCAGATTTAAAAGGGACTATTATTGATGCATCTCAATGCCCTGACCTTGTACCAATAGCTGCCGTGCTTGCAGCATTAAGTGATGGAACAACAGAAATCATTAATGCAGCTAGAGTCCGAATTAAGGAATCTGATAGATTGAAAGCTATGGCAACAGAGCTAAACAAAATTGGGGCAGATATTATCGAAAGAGAAGATTCACTTTTAATTCATGGTAAACCATGGCTTAAAGGTGGAGTTGTAAGCAGTTGGAATGATCATAGAATAGCTATGGCTATGGCAATTGCCTCTATTAGATGTACTGGCGAACTTATAATTGAGGATAGTGGTGCAGTTAAAAAATCCTATCCAGATTTTTATGAAGATTTCAAGAGCCTAGGAGGTAAACTTAATGAGCGGACAATGGGGTAAGAAAGTTAAATATTCAATTTTCGGAGAATCTCACGGAAGAGGAATAGGAATAACAATTGATGGATTGCCGCCAGGCATACAGCTAGATATGGATTTTATTAATGGCGAAATGCAAAGACGCGCCCCAGGACGTGATGAATTTTCAACTAAAAGAAAAGAAGCGGACAAGGTCGAAATTCTTAGTGGCTATTTTAATGGATATACAACAGGAACACCTCTTTGCGCTGTTATTTTTAACGAAAATCAACATTCCAAAGATTATGAAAAATTAAAAGACTTAGCAAGACCAGGCCATGCAGATTTCACAGGAAAGGTTAAATACCAAGGCTTTAACGACTATAGAGGTGGAGGGCATTTTTCAGGAAGAATTACAGCCCCACTTGTGTTCGCAGGAGCTCTCGCAAAACAAATACTTTTTGATAAAGGAATTGTAATAGGAAGTCATATTTTAAGTATTGGGAATGTTTTTGATAGCTATTTTGATGGTGTTAATTTAAAAGTGCAGACTCTGGCAGATGTTCTAAATAAAGATTTCCCTGTGCTTGTTGATTTAAGAGGGAATGAAATGAAGAATGTTATTCTAAAGGCCAAGGAAGAAACTGATTCGGTTGGAGGTATAATTGAAGTTGCTATATTAAATCTTCCTTGTGGACTTGGTGAACCATTCTTTGATTCTATAGAGAGTAATTTAGCACAATTATTATTTTCAGTTCCAGCAGTAAAGGGTGTAGAATTTGGAATGGGATTTGAAATAACAAAACTCAGTGGAAGTAAGGCTAATGACGTACCTTATGTGGATGATGGAAGAGTGCTTACAAAGACTAACAACAATGGCGGGATTAATGGTGGCATATCTAATGGAATGCCCGTAGTCTTTAGGGTTGCAATGAAACCAACACCTTCAATTGCAAAACATCAAAATACTATTGATATGGCAACTGGTGAAAATTCGCAGATATCAGTTACAGGTAGACATGATCCTTGTATTGTCTTAAGGGCATTACCAGTAATTGAGGCTTGTGCTGCAATGAGTATTCTAGATTTTATATAAGGAGGTGTTTTAATGAGTAATTTAGATAATTTTGACATTGATGATTTGAGAAACCAAATTGATAAAATTGATGCTAGTCTTGTTTCATTATTTGAGAAGCGTATGGAAATAGTGGTAAAGGTAGCGGAATATAAAAAGAAGAATAATGTTGAAATTTTAAATAAAGGACGAGAAGAAGTTGTTATTAAGAAAAATATAGATTTAGTTAAAAATAAAAATCTATTATTAGAGGTAGAAGAGTTCCTAAGTTCCGTTATGGAAATAAGTAGAGGATTTCAAAACAAAAGTTTGAATAGTGATAAAATTTTGGTTGACACTAAAAAGCTAACTGTTGGTTTTTATGGTGTTACGGGCTCATTTAGTGAACAAGCTTTAAATGAATACTTCGGTGAAAAGGTGAATAAAAAAGCAATAAGCGAGTTTGAAGAAATATTTCTGGAACTAAATTATGGAAGGATAAATTATGGTGTTATTCCTATAGAAAACTCTTCTACAGGAGCAATATCGGAGGTTTATGACCTTCTTAATAAATATAACTTTTATATAATAGGAGAAAAATATCTAAAAATAAGTCAGAATTTAATGGGAATTAGAGGCTCAACATTAGATGATATTAAAGAGGTTTATTCTCATTCGCAAGGAATAAAACAAAGTATGGAATTTTTAAAAGGATATAAACATTGGAAGTTAGTCCCATACCAAAGCACCGCAAAAAGTGCTCAGTTAGTTAAAAATAGTCAGGACAAAACAATGGCCGCGATAGGTAGCATTAAGGCAGCAGAAATATATGACCTTGAAATTTTACAAAAAGATGTAAATTCAAACACAACAAACATGACTAGGTTTGTTATCATTGGCAAGAGTATGGAGGCTACTTCTAAAAGCAATAAAACAAGTTTAGTTATATCTACTACCCATAAGGCAGGATCATTATGTCATGTATTAAAACATTTTGCAGATAATAATATAAATCTTTTGAAAATCGAATCCAGACCAATAAAAGATAAGCCATGGGAATATTTCTTTTATATAGATTTTGAGGGAAATATAAATGAGAAAAAGATTGTAACGGTAATCGACTTAATTAAAGAGAATAGTGGATATTTTAAGATACTGGGCAATTACAAACGTGATATTTTATATATAGATTAAATAATTTTTATTATTGTTTATTTAAGAAATGAGGTGAATTTATGTCAGAGCTATATGGTCTGCTTGGTGAAAAACTATCGCATAGTGTTTCACCGCAAATACATACAATCTTGTTTAATAAACTCAACATGAAGGGTTATTATCATTTATTTGAACTTAAAAGCAAAGATCTTAAAGTAGTAATGGAAGGTTTTAATGTAATAAAGCCGAGAGGCCTTAATGTGACAATTCCATATAAAATTAAAGTTATGGAATTTGTTGACAAGGTTAGTCCAGAAGCTAAAGAGATAGGAGCCGTGAATACCCTTAAATTTCAAGAAGACGAAATTATTGGTTATAATACTGATTATCATGGTATTGGTATGTTATTTGATAAAAATAATATTATTGTTAAAAACAAAAAAGCAGTAATACTCGGCAATGGTGGAGTGGCAGCTACTATGGTTTACTACTTATTAAAGCAGGGAATTACCGAGGTCACTGTGGTGACAAGAGATGTTATAAAAGTAAAAGGGAATAGCAAATTTGATGATTGCTCTATTATATCCTATGATGAAATTCAGGATATTAAGGAGTCAGATATAGTGGTGAACTGTACACCACTTGGGATGTATCCTAATTTACAAAACTCACCTATTGAAAAAAAATATATGGGCAAATTTTCAGTAGCTGTGGATATGATATATAATCCTAAAAAAACTTTGTTTTTAAAATATGCAGAGCAGGTAGGTTTAAAAGCAGTGAATGGGCTTTATATGTTAGTTGGTCAGGCAACTTCAGCTCAAGAAATCTGGAATGATATTAAAATTCCAAAGTGCATAATTGATGAGATTTATGAAGAGTTAAATAAGGGCGGAGGGGATTAGATGATGAAAAGTATAGTTTTAATTGGGATGCCAGGTTGTGGTAAAAGTACAATTGGGGAAATGATTGCAGAAAAAATAAATATGGATTTCATAGATGTAGATGAATATATCAGGGAGAGTACAAAACTTACTATTATTGAATTATTCAAAGATGGGGAGGAGGGCTTTAGAGATATAGAAGCTAGAGCGGCTATGGAATTATCTCAAAGGAATCCTGCAGTTATCGCAACTGGTGGGGGAGTAATTAAAAGATATGAAAATATCGTAAACCTTAAGAAAACTGGTATTATTATTTATATTAATCGTCCTCTTGAAAACATAACATCAGATATAGATGTGGTAGCTCGCCCATTACTTGCAAAGGACCCAACTCAAATTTATACATTGTTTGAGCAGAGAGGTGATTTGTACAAAAAATATTGTGACTACGAAGTTATGAATATTAGTAGTATTGATGATATAGTTAATAATATTATAGAAATACATTCACAAGTTAATAAATTAAAGGTGTAGGATAATGGCTAAAATAGGTTTCAGGATTACAAAGGCACTAATTAAATAAGGCTTATTAACCTAAAAAAGCTGTTAATCCTATATATGTTACTATAGGACAACAGCTTTTTTAGGTTAATTTATTGCATTTTTTATATCTAGTGCAAAATCATACACTCTTTTTAATATTTCTTTCTGGGATCCACCCTCGGCCACTAATTTTATTATTGCACTTCCTACAATAATAGCTTCACAGTAGGGGGCATATGCCTTTGCCATTTCAGCATTCGAAATTCCAAAACCTAGTCCTCTAGGCATATCAGTGTAACTTTTAATTAAATCCATATATTCTTTAATATCTGTATTGAGTTTTTGCCTTGTACCTGTTACTCCATTTACGGAGACACAATATACAAAACCCTTTCCCAAATTAGTAATTGCCCCAATTCTATCTTTGGATGTTGGGGCTACCATGGGAATTATGCAAATGTCATATTTATCTGCTATTTCTATTACCTCAGCCCTCTCTTCAAGTGGAAGATCTGGAATTATTAATCCATCAACGCCGACGTCTTTGCACATCTTAAAAAATTTAACATCACCATATTTAAATATTGAATTATAATAAAGCAAATATACTAGAGGGATTTGAGTTGTTTCTCTTATTTTTCGAACTTTATCCATAATGTGATTTATTTTAATTCCATTAGCTAAGGCTCTAGTAGAGGAAGCTTGTATTACAGGACCATCTGCCATAGGATCTGAATAGGGTATACCTATTTCTATTATGTCGGCCCCAGCCTTTTCTAGGGTTAGAACTAATTCTAGAGTGGTATCTAAATCTGGATCTCCTCCAGTTACAAAAGGTATAAAAGCTTTTTCATTTTTTAATTTAAGATAATTAAATTTTTGGACTATTCTATTCATAACTTTACCCCCATTATTTCTGCAATAGTATTTATATCCTTGTCTCCTCGCCCTGAAAGATTAATAATTATTATTTTATCCGCGGGTAATGTTGGTGCTAGTTTCATAGCATAGGCAACCGCATGAGCACTTTCTATAGCAGGAATTATTCCCTCAACTCTTGTGAGTTCCATAAATGCATTAACTGACTCGTCATCTGTAGCACAAACATACTCCGCTCTTTTAATATCATGAAGATAAGCATGTTCAGGTCCTATTCCAGGATAATCAAGACCAGCTGATATTGAATATACAGGCATTATTTGGCCATCTTCATCTTGAAGCACATAGGTCTTCATTCCATGAATTATACCTACGTCACCCTTATTTATAGTTGCAGCATGCTGAGTTGTATTTAGTCCTTTTCCGGCTGCCTCAACTCCAATAAGTTTTACAGACGTGTCCTCAATAAATGGATAGAATATGCCCATAGCATTACTACCACCACCAACGCAAGCTATTATGTAATCTGGTAATCTATCTTCTTTAGCGAGTATTTGTCTTCTTGCTTCATCTCCAATAACCCTTTGGAAATCCCTTACCATTGTTGGATATGGATGTAAACCAACGGTAGAGCCTATAACATAAAATGTATCTTCCACATTGCTGACCCAATTTTTCATAGCTTCATTAACCGCATCTTTTAGCGTTCCGGTGCCTGTTGTAACAGAGGTAACTTTGGCTCCAAGCATTTTCATCTTAAAAACATTAAGGGATTGTCTTTGTATATCTTCTTCTCCCATAAACACTTCACATTCAAGCCCAAACATTGCAGCTACAGTAGCTGTTGCAACTCCATGTTGGCCTGCACCTGTTTCTGCTATTATTTTTTTCTTTCCCATTCTCATTGCAAGAAGCACTTGACCTAATGCATTATTAATTTTATGAGCTCCAGTATGGTTTAAATCTTCTCTTTTTAAATATATTTTTGCACCACCTAATTTTTTTGTTAGATGTTCTGCGTAATAGAGTGGAGTTTCCCTCCCTGCGTAGTCCTTAAGATAATAGTTATAACTCGCCATAAATTCAGGGTCTGAAATGGCTTTTTCGTATGCTTCTTCTAATATTATAACCGCATTCATTACTGTTTCTGGTGCGTATTGTCCTCCAAATTTTCCAAATCTACCTTTCATGATAATTCCCTCACCTTTCTAATAAATTCTTTTATTTTAAAGTAATCTTTAAATCCATCTGTCTCTACGCCACTAGAGACATCTACCCCAAACGGTTTTAGTTTTAAAATTCCTTGCTGAACATTTTCACTTTTTAAACCACCAGCAAGCATAATGGTTCCGCCATCAACATTTTTTTGGGCAAGGCCCCAATTAAAACCTTCCCCAGAACCTGCAATGCTATTGTCAAGAAGAAATTTTGAGCAGCTGTAGTTTTCCATTTCACAAATGCTTTTGAGATTATTAATTTTAAGTGCTTTCCAAATTTCGTATCCCTTAAACTTATTTATATACTCCTGGTTTTCACTGCCATGAAACTGAAGGACTTGAAGTTTTAATTTTTCTGCAATGTCTAGTACCACATAAGGGTCCGCGTCAACAAAAACTCCAACTTTTTTTATGTCGCATGACATATTTTTTATCAAATCAAAAGCGTAATCCTTATCTACTTGTCGTTTACTTTTAGCAAAAACAAATCCGACATATTCTGGTTGTAGTTCATTAAGGTATTCTACATCTTGGTGCCTTCTAATCCCACAAATTTTAATTTTAGTCATGGCAAACATCCAAGAAGGCGTTAATACTACTTGGATTTCTCATAAAGGATTCCCCAATAAGTACTGCACTTGCTCCAATTGATTTTAAATATTTAAGATCAGATGTTGAGCTTATTCCACTTTCAGATACTATAATTTTATCTTTTGGTATATACTTCATTAATTTTTCCGTTGTACGAATATCAACGTTAAAATTATTTAAATCTCTATTGTTTATACCAATTATTCTGCAGCCACATTCTAATGCAAGCTCTATTTCAAATCTGTCATGGACCTCTACCAAACAATGAAGACCTAAGGAGGTTGCTAGTTGGTAATAAGACTTAAGGTTATCCTTAAGAACAGACGTTATTAATAAAATAGCATCAGCTCCAAGTAAAATAGATTGGTATATTTGATACTTATCTATAATAAAATCTTTTCTTAAAATGGGTTTGGTGGTTTTATCTTTAACTAATCCAATATTTTTATCATCTCCTAAGAAATAATTTTTCTCAGTTAAGACTGAAATAGCATTAACACAGTATTTTTCATAGTTTAGTGCAGTCTTAACAGGATCAAAATTTGGATCAATAAGGCCTTTAGAAGGAGACGCCTTTTTAACTTCGGCAATAATTGCTAGACCACTTCCGCTAAGTGCTACTTCAAAGTCTCTTATTCCTCTAGGATTTATATTAATTAGATTCTGCAACGGTATTTGAATTTTTTCCTTTTCGATTTGAAGAATTTTTTTTTCAACTATTTCATCTAATATGTTCATGATAATCTTAATTCCTCAAGTTTTAGTAGAGCTTTTCCTGAATCAATTAATTCGCCAGCCAAAGATACTCCATCTTTTATAGTTGCACAATTTTTTCCTATATATAAAGCTGCGGCAGCATTTAGTACTACAATATCCCTTTGAGGTCCTTTTTCTCCTTTTAATATACTGATTATTGTATTCGCATTCTCCTTGGCGCTTCCTCCGCTTATACTCTTAAGGAGTGCTCTTTCAATTCCAAACTCCTCTGGATATATTTTATAATCAGTTACAATACCATCTTTTAATTCGCTGACATAGGTGAAAGTTGTAGTGGTTATTTCATCTAGTCCATCCTCGCCGTGAACAACGAGGGCTCTTTCTGATCCAAGCCTTCCTAAAACTTGAGCTACTGGATTAGTTAAATCTTTACTGAAAATTCCAAGTGTCTGACCACGTACAAAAGCTGGATTTGTTAATGGTCCCAAAATATTAAAAATAGTTCTAGTTCCTATTTCGCGCCTTGGCGCTGCTGCATTTTTCATAGCAGTATGGTAACTTTGAGCAAATAGAAATGCCATGCCTTTTTCTTCTATTAGTCTTGCAGCAGCACTTGGGTCTATATTTATATTAATTCCAAGCTCGGTAAGTACATCTGCGCTTCCACTTTGACTTGAAACAGCTCGATTACCATGTTTAGCTACTTTTACTCCACCTGCTGCTGCAATTATTGCACAGGCGGTAGAGATATTAAAAGTTTTTCCCCCATCACCACCAGTTCCACAAGTGTCAATTGCATAATCACTAATTAAATTTACTTTTTTTGCATTATCCCTCATAGCTTTTGCGCAACCAGTTATTTCATCTATTGTCTCACCCTTCATTCTTAGACCAACAAGGAACCCTCCTATTTGAGCCTGGGTTGCTTCGCCTTTCATTATTCCATTCATAAAATCATAAGCTTCTTTTTCTGTTAAATCTTGATTTGATATAATTTTACTTATCACTATCTTTAACATTACAAATCACCTCCACGAAATTTTTTATTATCATTTTTCCTCCCTCAGTAAATATTGATTCGGGGTGAAATTGAAGTCCATATGTCTGGAAATTTTTATGCTTTATAGCCATTATTAATCCATCTTTTGTTTTAGCTGTAATCTCTAATTCTTTTGGCAAGGTAGATTTTTCTAAAATTAAAGAATGATACCTCATTATTTTTAAATTTTCATTTAGGTTTTCAAACAATCCTTTTCCATTATGGTTAATAGTAGATGTTTTTCCATGTTTTATTTCTGGAGCATTTATAACTTTTCCGCCATATGCCATACCTATAGCTTGATGCCCTAAACATATACCCATAATTGGGAGGGTGCCTTGGAAAGCTTTTATGACTTCAATACTTAAACCAGCATTTTCTGGTCTTCCTGGTCCTGGCGAAATAATAATACCTTTTAAAGGAAGCAATTTTAATTCTTCTATTGTGAATTTATCATTTCTTAAAACTTTTACATTATTATATAATTCGCCTACATATTGATAAAGATTATAAGTAAAGGAATCGTAATTATCAATTATTAAAATCATTATAATACCTCCATTAGAGCCATTGTTTTACTTAAGGTCTCGGCGTATTCACTCTCAGGAATTGAGTCATAAACTATTCCGGCTCCAGCCTGAACATAAGCAAAATCATCCTTGAATACTATTGTTCTTATTGCTATGCAAGTATCCATATCACCATTGTAAGAAAAATAACCAATGGCTCCTGAGTATATACCACGACGAGTATTCTCTAATTCATCAATAATTTCCATAGCTCTTATTTTTGGAGCACCGGAGACTGTTCCTACAGGTAAACAAGATTTAAGTGCATCAAAACAATTTAATCCAGTCTTTAGAGTGCCTGATACCTTTGAACATATGTGCATTACATGAGAAAACAATTCTACTTCCATAAATTTGTCTAGTTTTACAGAGCCAAATTCACTTATTTTACCTATATCATTTCTACCAAGATCTACGAGCATTAAATGTTCTGCAAGTTCTTTTTCATCTTTTAATAATTCTTCTTTCAACCTTTGGTCTTCATATGCATTCGCGCCTCTAGGCCTTGTGCCAGCGATAGGATTTGTTATTACCTGGGTACCTTTAACTTTAACTAAACTCTCAGGAGATGCTCCGGCAACCTTAAAGTCTTCAAAATCTATATAAAACATATAAGGTGATGGATTGCTGCGGCGTAACCTTCTGTATACTTGAAAAGGATCTATATTATTTTTAATTTTAAGCCTTTGAGATAGCACTACTTGAAATATATCTCCAGAAGTTATATAATTTTTCGCTTTACGCACTAGATTACAAAAATCTTCTTTTGTATAATTGGAAGTTACTTCTTTATCGCGAGAAATTTCAATTAATTCATGATTTATGTGTTTCTCATTAATTATATAATTCATATCATTTAGGCTACTAAAAACAGAATTATAATCATCATTATCTTCTGGGAATACATTGTGAATTAGCATTACCGTATTCTTAAGATGATCAATGCATATGAATTCTTTATAAAAAAGCAAACAGGTCTCTGGTAAATTTAATTCATCAGGGTTGTTGTCAGGTAAATTCTCATACTGCCTTATTACATCATACCCAATATACCCAAATGCCCCTCCAATAAAAGGTAGTTCTAAGTCCAGATTATCATATTCTTTAAGCAAATGACCTTGGGCAAAATCTAAAATTTTACCTTTTACTTCTTTAATTTGATTTTCTTTTGTAATAGTTACATTTTCACCTTTACTGCTTAATATCATATATGGGTTACTGCCCATAAAGGAGTATCTTGATTCTTCTTTAGAAGATAAAGCACTTTCTAGCAAAAATTTATACTTTCCCTTTAGTTTGTAGTAAATATTTACTGGAGTAAGTTCATCACCATTAATTTTAATAAACATTGGAAAAATTACTTTCAAAGATTTTTTCTTGTCAAATTCCTTTTGAGTTAAATTAACCATTTTATTACCACCTCTTTATTTTTTTGTACAACAAAAAACACTTCATCCGTATAATGGGGCGAAGTGACCGCGGTGCCACCCATATTAGTTATTTAGCTACAAAAAAATAAAAACACTTCATCCTTCAAAGGACGAAATGCAAAATTTCGTTATACCACCTAAATAATTTTCTTTGTCAGGCACGGATTTCTCGATTGCCCTGTCCTTGTAACGGGAGACACTCCGGTTAATGCTACTACTAGTTCGCATCACATCTCACAGACCCATTCAATAACGGCTACAGTACCCAGCTTTCACTATTCCAGGTTCGCTTAAACTAAATTCCCTTATCTACTATTTCTGCTCATTGATATTATTTAAAATAATACACCTTTAATTGCTACATGTCAACTAGTATTAATAAATTATTAGAATATTATGGCGATTATTCTTGTAAATTAAATTAAAACAAAGTAAGATAAACATATGATATTAGTTCATAATTAGGAAGATAAACTATGCATTTTATAATATTTTAGAATAAACGAAGGGGAGGGACTAATTAATGTTTGAGATGATGGAAAAATATAAAACATATAATACTAAAATCGATATGGAACATGAAAAACTTTTTGAAATAGGAGAAAGGGCTTATCAATTACTTATAGATAAATACGATATAGACAAGTATGACAAAATCGTAGGAGTAATTGAAGAATTAAAGGAGTATACCATTTATCATTTTAATGCGGAAGAAGAATATATGATCAGCATAAATTATAAAAGATTATTTACCCAAAAAATAGATCATGCATTTTTTATTAAGAAACTAGATGAAGTTAACTTAAATGAAGTTGATGCGAATCAAGATGAATCCATAATGGGGATATTGACCTTTTTAAATGATTGGCTTGTGACTCATATATTAGAGAAAGACCTACTTATAACTGCAAAATAAAATTATATTTTTATAATTATTATATGTTAAAAAGAGAATCAATAAATGACTCTTTTTTTACTTGTAGCTTTAAGATTTAAAGCATGTAGTAGTAAATTTAGTATTTTGAGTAATAAAAAGCACATATAAAAAGATACTAACATTGACAAATAACGAAAAAAGGTGTATTTTATAATTATATTTAGCACTCGATAGCATAGAGTGCTAACAAAACAAAAAGTATAATGGATGTAATGAAAGGGGAAATTTTAATTGGAAAAAAAGCAGTTTAAAACGGAGTCAAAGAGAATTCTCGATATGATGGTAAATTCAATATATACTCACAGAGATATTTTTTTAAGAGAACTTATTTCTAATGCTAGTGATGCTATAGATAAAATTTATTATAAAACATTGGCAGATGATTCATTAAATTTTGAAAAAGAAAATTATTTTATTAGAATAGCTATTGATAAGGGAAATAGAACAGTGAAAATTTCTGATACAGGAATTGGAATGACTGAGGAGGAGCTTAGTGATAACTTAGGAGTTATAGCTAAAAGTGGATCTTTGGCATTTAAAAAGGAAAATGAAATTAAAGATGGATATGATATAATTGGTCAATTTGGTGTAGGATTTTATTCAGCATTTATGGTAGCTGATACTATTACCGTTAATAGTAAGGTTTTTGGTAGTAATGAAGCTTATAAGTGGGAATCTAATGGTGCAGAGGGTTATACTATAGAGCCAAGTGAGAAAGCTAGCGTTGGTACAGATATAACACTTAAAATAAAAGAGAACACAGAAGATAATAACTTTGATGAATATCTTGAAGAACATGGGCTAAAAGCTATTATCAAGAAATATTCTGATTTTATTAGATATCCAATTAAAATGGATATAAGTGAATCAAAACTTAAAGAAGGTAGCGAAACAGAGTATGAGGACACTTTAGTTGAAAAGACTGTTAACAGCATGGTTCCTATATGGAGAAAAAATAAAAGTGAACTTACTGATGAAGATTACAATAATTTTTATGCTGAGAAGCACTATGGCTTCGATAAACCAGCAAGACATATCCATATTAGTGTTGATGGTGTTATAAGTTATAATTCAATTTTGTACATTCCTGAAAAAACACCATATGATTTCTATACAAAGGAATATGAAAAAGGATTAGAATTATATTCAAGCGGCGTTTTAATAATGAATAAATGCGCAGATTTACTGCCTGATTATTTTAGTTTTGTAAAAGGAATAGTTGATTCAGAGGACTTGTCACTTAATATTTCTAGAGAAGTATTACAACATGATAGGCAACTTAAACTTATAGCTAAGAACATCAAAACTAAAATTAAAAATGAGTTAGATAGTTTACTTAAAAATGACAGAGAAAAGTATGAAGGATTTTACAAATCTTTTGGAAGACAATTAAAGTATGGTATTTATACTGATTTCGGAAGTAATAAAGAAACATTACAAGATTTATTAATGTTTTATTCATCAAAAGAGAAGAAAAATGTTACTTTAGATGAATATGTTTCTAGAATGCCAGAAGATCAAAAATATATTTATTATGCTGCAGGAGAATCAAACGACAGAATTGAGAAATTACCACAAATTGAAATGGTATCAGATAAGGGATTTGAAATTTTATACTTTACTGATGAGGTAGACGAGTTTGCTATAAGAATGATTATGAAATATAAAGAAAAAGAATTTAAATCTGTATCAAGTGGTGACTTAGGTATAGACACTGAAGAAAAAGAAAATGACTCTAATGTTGATGAGAAGGATAGTAAAGAATTATTTGAACATATGAAAACTATTTTATCAGGCAAAGTTAAGGATGTTAGAGCATCAAAGAGACTTAAGAACTATCCAGTATGTCTGTCTAATGATGGAGATCTTACGATAGAGATGGAAAAAACACTAAATTCTATGCCTAATAATGAAAACGTAAAAGCAGATAAGGTTTTAGAAATAAATATAAACCATGATATGTTTAAAATACTTAAGGATTCTTTTACAGCAGATAAAGATAAGTTAGATTTATATACTAATATATTATATAATCAAGCACTACTTATCGAAGGATTACCAATTAGTGATCCAGTAGAATTTACAAACAATATATGCAAAGTAATGATATAATTAAAATATACATTTAATGAAAACTTAAGCGTAAATATGAGCTATTAATGGACATTAGTTCATTTATAGCTCATTTTTACTATTGAAAATTAAAGTTAAATGTCCCTATTATCATGAAAAAGGGGGATACACCTATAATAAAACTCATTGCAACTGATATGGATGGTACATTATTAAATGATAATGGGCATATAAATGAAAAAATATTTGATTTAATACATTCTTTTAATGAGAAGCACATAAAATTTGCAGCAGCTAGTGGTAGATTTTATTCTCAACTTAGTAAAAATTTTGAGAAGGTTAATACAGATATGATATTTATTGCTCACAATGGCGCACTTATTAAGCATAACAACAAGGGACGTACACTTTATTCAAACAGTATTGATAAGGAAGAAATAGAGCACGTATTAAGTTTATGCCCAAGGCTTGGAGAGGAAATGTTTTTAGCAGCAGAAAATGATGCATATACAGTTAATCCATCAGAAAATATGTTGAATCAATTTACATTTTCTCAGGTACCTGTAATAGTATTAAAATCTTTCAGTGAATTAAAAAGTCCTATATACAAGATTACTTATTACATGGATGGCGGTGTAACTTCAGCTATAGTGGATTACCTTAAAGAGAAATTAGATGGTAAGCTTGAATTCGTTGTATCTGGAGATAAATGGATAGATATAATGAACAAAGGTATAAGTAAAGGAAGTGCTATAAAAATACTTCAAGAAAAATTTGATATAGACAAAAAGAATACAATGGTTTTTGGAGATTACTACAACGATTTAACAATGTTTAAGCAGGCTCATCACAGTTATGCTATGAAGAATGCACCTGAAGATGTAAAAACACATGCTAGGTTTATAGCGCAGAGTAATAATGAAGACGGGGTCTATAACGTTATAGCTTCTTTGTAGAAATAGTAAAAATCGATAAATAAAAACTAACTATTAAATCCTAGAGTCAAAAACAATCATAATAGAAAAGTAATAATAATATGAAATAAAAAGGAGATATTAAATGATTACTATAGTTGCAAAAAATTTGATAAAACAAGAAAAAATAGAGGAATTTAAAGCTTTGGCAGGAAATCTTATTAATGAAAGCAGAAAAGAAAAAGGCAATGTATCATACAATTTATATCAAGATGCTAATAATTGTAAGGTATTAACATTTATAGAAGAATGGGAAAATCAGGACGCTATTAATATTCATAATAACTCTAAACATTTTACATCAATTGTACCTAAATTCGGGGAATTTAAAGAAAGTACGCCAGAAATTAATTTATATAATATGGTATAAATTAATAAGATGGGTTTTATTATAAATATCATATAAAACAATAGAATAAAAACCCTCCTTCTAGGATAATATAATTTTAGAAAGGTGGGGTTTTTAATGCCAAACAAACCAACGAAAATGAATATACAACATGATTTAAATAAAAAACATAATAAGCCTGGAATTAAGGATGCACAGGGTGAAGCAGTTAATAATAAACCAATTAAAGAAGCAAAACAAACATTTCGTTAAAAAAGGAGCCCATGGGGCCCTTTTTTAACGAAAAATTATTTAATGTTTTTATTTCCTCTAAAGCCATAATTAGTTGAAACAGTTCTACCAATGCTACTGATCTTGCCTGTTATGCATCCGCGGCAATGAGAGGGTGTATCGCCTGTACAAATTTTTCCTGGATATAGAGCGTAATGTTTTCTATATTCACCTTCAGTAACATTAGGCATAACCACATTTGCACCACTTTGCAGTGCCATTAAGCGCCCATTTTTGTTAAGGGACTCCATAGCAGTTGTCGCAGGTATGTTAATATCAGGTAGGATTAAGCGTGTTATAGCCATAACCTTAAGTGCCATAGTTAGATCCCTTCCCTTAGAATTTGCAAGAGGGGTGTCTTCATTGGGGATAAAAGGGCCTATACCTAACATGTCTGCATTTATTTCTTTGAAATATAATATGTCATCTGCATATGATTCTATAGTTTGACTTGGCAAACCAACCATAACTCCTGTACCAACTTCATATCCTAACTCTTTTAAATTTTTCAAACAATTGAGTCTGGTTTCGTGGCTCATACCTGGGTCTAAATCTTCATATAGTTTTTTATCTGTTGTTTCAATTCTTAAAAGATATCTATCAGCACCAGCGTCTCTAAAAGCCTTATATTCATCGTAAGTTTTTTCACCTATACTCAAAGTTAGGGCTAAATCTAAAGCTTTTATACCTTTTATTATTTTAATCATTTTATCCTTAGTATAATAATCATCTTCGCCACCTTGAAGGACTATGGTTTTGTAGCCATAAGATTTAGCTTTAGTGGCAAAGTCCAAAATTTGTTCCTCAGTTAATCTATATTTAATTAAGTTCGTATTGTCGCGCCTAAGTCCACAATAAAGACAATTGTTTTTGCATATATTAGTAAATTCAATAAGACCTCTAAGATGTACATCATCACTTACGTATTTTTTTCGAACTTCATCAGCAGCGTTAAAGAGTTCTTGGTTTATATCATTACAATTTAAGAGAGCGATGATTTCTTCTTTACTTAGTTTATGTTCTTTTTTTGCTTTGGATATTATTTCTAATAAGTTAATCATTATTTGGAACCTCCATGTTATATGTGTAATTATCAAATGCAATAATATAAGGTTAAATTATTTTGTCACTTACCAATAGTGTTAAGACTATCATAATATTATACAGATTAAATGTAAATATAAAATTAATAAAATATAAATACATTAATAAATTTAAAGGTATACTAGCTAAACGATTATTAATCTAAATTAATAATTGTTATGAAAATTGGTATCTAATATTATTTGACTTAGGAAAAAAATGATGTTACTATGAAGTTAGGTTTAATTGTATACAATTGAAATTAAAGAAAAAGAATTAAGGAGAGGTTATATATGAATAAAGTTGAGATTTACACAAGTAATTCTTGTGGGTTTTGTCATATGGCTAAGGAGTTTTTTGAAGAAAATAATATTGAATATATAGAGCATAATATCTCAGAAAATGTAGAAGCAAAAAAAGCTCTTATAAAAAAGGGTTATAGATCGGTACCAGTTATAGATATAAATGGGAAAGAAATGGTTGGTTTTGATAAGGAAAAAGTCGTTGCTATATTAGGTCTATAAAATTAATGAAATGTATCTTTAAATAAGGAAGGAGCTATTTACTTAAATGAAGGTAGCTTCTTTTTGTTTTATATAAATAATAAATTGATTGCATTATTAAGAGCATTCCTTCTTAAATTTTGTTGAATATCTAAAAGAAAATAAAAGTGTTGACATGTACAATTTTAACTGATAAAATATTAAAAGTAGTCACTTAGTGGAGGCTATAGAACATAAATTGGTCTTTGAAAATTAAACAGAGAAATAGGTAAAGATAGCGAAATAACATTTCGCTAAACCAGTCAATTACTATAGAAAAGTAATATTAGTCGAAAGACTAAAAGTATGTAATGAGCTTGCGAATCAACCTAACGGTTGCTTAACCA
>Ga0209123_1000525_pt1 | contig 48398 bp, 41 predicted proteins | sample BarGraIncu00431A_FD_184500 | JGI IMG/M metagenome (GOLD analysis project Ga0209123, IMG submission 184500) | Arctic peat soil microbial communities from Barrow, Alaska, USA - Barrow Graham LP Incubations 004-31A (SPAdes) (version 2) | ecosystem: Environmental > Terrestrial > Soil > Wetlands >...
TTTAAATAGTGTATAAAAAAGCCTTTTTGTCATGCCTACTATTAATCCAGGTATAGTATTCCATCCAAATAAATACTTTTGTTCCTCAAATATGGAGATTGTTAATTATTGTTTTCCGAGTACACTCATTATATAGCATTAATTACTAGTAATCCACAATTAAACACATGTTACAATTTAATAATAATTTAAATTATTGCCCAATTTCAAAATAAATATAAATAATATTGTTATTGATATTTACTAATTTATATAGTAGTATTAATATATAGAAAACATAGTTATTAAAACTATGTATAGGATTTCTATAACAGGATACCATATGTTTAACAAGTAATTAACACAAAGAGTTTTATCTTTGTTTTTATATTATTACCTATAAATGAAAAATTATAAATTAGAAGGAGTGATCCATTTGTTATCAAAATTTAGAGAGCCTGTAAGCAGCCTTACGCATCTAGTTGGTGCCTTTTTATCCGTAATAGGATTAATACTATTAATTAAATATTCTATTAACACCACAAGCGCATATAACACTATTATCCTTTCTGTCTTTGGAATAAGCTCAATACTTCTTTACTGCGCAAGTTCAATTTATCATAAATCCACATCTTCAAAAAAGGTTATAAAAGTACTTAGAAGAGTAGACCATTCTATGATATACGTTCTAATTGCGGGAACTTATACGCCTGTATGTTTAATTGCTTTGAAAGGCACCATGGGAACCATACTTTTCTTAGCTATTTGGCTACTGGCGCTTATAGGAATTATACTTAAGATTGTTTGGTTTGATGCCCCTAGATGGTTATCCACTGGATTTTATATTCTAATGGGTTGGATTTCCGTTTTTGTTGTCGTACCCCTTATAAAAGCTGTATCCTTAGGTGGCTTTGTATGGCTACTAGCTGGTGGGCTTTTTTACACTATAGGCGGTGTTATATATGCCACTAAATGGCCCAAAATAAATCTTAAGTTCTTTGGATTTCATGAAATATTTCATATTTTTATAATGCTCGGCAGTCTTTGTCTTTATGTACTTATGTTTAAGTACATAATGTACATTAAATAGTTTTGTATTACTTGTTATTTGTTTTCATGTGCCTTATTATTAAATTATAGAATTAAGACTAATAATTTCGCTGAAAGTAGGGATGTTAATTATGATAGACTTATCAAAAGGCATAACTTTTGAAGAGTATTTGGAAAAATCAAAACTAGAATATGGCGACATGCAGCTTACAACTTATAATTCTACTAATTTGTCTTCGGGCACTAAACAGTCTCTGCAGAACTTAACTTCCATTGTTAATGTAGCAGTTTTTTCTGAGGGATATTGCCCTGATTGCATTGTTACGCTCCCCTTCCTTAAGAGAATGGCGCAGGAAAATAAAAACATAAACTTATATTGCTTTCCCAAAACTGGTTATGAAAACTTTTTAGAAGAATACACAGGTGCTAATCGTATTCCAACTATTATAACTTTTGATAGTGAAATGAATCCAAAGGGCGCTTATGTAGAGTTCCCAAAAGAACTAATGGAAAAAATGATTCCATTAAAAATTGAAGAAAAGAAAAATCTAGTGAATGATTATAGGTTAGGTAAATATAATTCTATTATTGAACAAGAACTTTTAGATATAATTTTATAAATCCTATAAAATTAAAATCCCCCTAATGTTTTTAAACATTAGGGGGATTTTAATTTTCAACTGCATTTTTCAATTAAATTCTATTTATTCCCATTTTCTTTGCTACTCTCATAACTTCATTTGCCACTGATTCACAAACTCGCGTGTCAAAAGCGTCTGGAATTATATAATCTGCAGACAACTCCTCATCACTAATTAAATTGGCAATTCCCCTAGCTGCTCCGAGTTTCATTTCATCATTAATTTCCTTTGATCTAACAGTTAAAGCACCTTTGAATATTCCTGGAAAAACCAAAACATTATTTATTTGATTAGGAAAGTCTGATCTTCCTGTAGCCACTACAATGGCCCCAGCTTCTTTAGCAAGACCAGGCATAATCTCCGGAGTTGGATTAGCCATGGCGAAAACTATACTATCTTTATTCATAGTTGAAACCATTTCACTAGTCAAAACTCCTGGTGCAGATACTCCTATAAAAACATCCTTGCCAACAATTACTTCTTTTAAAATACCTCTTTGTAAATCTCTATTAGTATTTTTAGCAATTTCAGCTTGAGCTGGATTTAAAATAGAATCTCCTTCAACTACTGCCCCATGTTTATCACAGAGTACTATATTCATAGCTCCAGCACTTAATAATAATTTACATACTGCAATTCCCGCTGAACCAGCTCCATTAATCACTATATTTGCACTTGCAAGTTTCTTGTTAACAAGTTTTAAGGCATTATAAAGCCCTGCTAAAACCACTATTGCAGTGCCGTGTTGATCATCATGAAATACAGGTATATCCAATTCCTCTTTCAATCTTTTTTCTATGTAAAAACATTCCGGTGCTTTTATATCTTCAAGATTTATTCCTCCAAATACAGGGGAAATTAACTTAACAGTTCTTATAATTTCTTCTGGATCTTCAGTATCTAAACATATTGGGAACGCATTTATGCCACCAAATTTTTTGAATAATAATGCTTTCCCTTCCATTACAGGTAGTCCTGCCTCTGGTCCAATATTACCAAGTCCTAGAACTGCTGTTCCGTTAGTAACTATAGCTACAGTATTTCCTTTTATAGTATAATCATAAACTTTATTTTTATCTTTTGCGATTTCTAAGCATGGTTCTGCTACCCCAGGGGTGTAAGCTATTGCTAGATCATGTTTAGTTTCAAGTTTTATTTTTCCTATTACCTCTAGCACTCCTCTATTTTCTTTATGCATTTTTAATGATTCTTCTTGTATTGACATTTATATGCCTCCTTGTTTTTCTCTAGTGAATATGATATTTACTATTTTCCATTTAAAAATTCACAATAAGGTGCTATAGGACAAGTCTCACAATTAGGCTTCCTGGCTTTACATATTTTTCTACCATGCCATATAATATAATGATGGGCATCACTCCACATCTTTCTAGGAATATTTTTCATAAGCTGCTCCTCCACCTCTTCTACGTTTTTCCCTGAAGCAAGCCCTATTCTTTTTGAAACCCTAAAAACGTGAGTATCTACAGCAATTGCCGGAATACCAAAAGCATTGGATAATACCACATTGGCAGTTTTTCTACCAACTCCTGGAAGCTCTATTAATTCTTCCATGGTGCCCGGCACCTTGCCATTATGTTTTTCTAATATAAGTTTTGTAGCACCTAAGATATTTTTACTCTTATTATTATAAAATCCACAGCTTTTTATTTTCTCCCCAAGTTGCTCTTGTGATAGTGTAATCATAGCCACCGGTGTATTATATTCCTTATATAGCTCTTTTGTAACAATATTTACTCGCTGATCAGTGCATTGTGCTGATAGTATAGTTGAAATTAAAAGTTCATAATGATTGGTAAATTCAAGGCCACACCTTGCTCCTGCATATGTTTCATTAAGAATTCCAAGCACTGCTTTAATTGTTTTTTTATTCATATAGTTCACCTACTTTTTACTATTCAAACTATTTCCTTATAATTATATTATCACACTTATACTAAATTAATTTAATTTAACAACAAATAATAAAAATACGTTGCTTTCCCCATACATGAGGAAAACAACGTATAAATTATACTTATTACTTAGCGCCAATTCCTTTAGCTCGTAATTTTTCAAGCATATCAGTAGTCATTTTTGCTAAATCATATTCAGCAGCAAATCCCCACTCATTTTTAGCGCAAGTTGAGTCCATTGAATTTGGCCATGAATCAGCGATTCCTTGTCTTATTGGATCAACATCATAATCCATAATAAAACCCGGCATATGTTTTTTAATTTCTGCAGCTATTTCATCTGGTTCAAAACTCATAGCTGCAATATTAAATGCATTTCTATGTATTAATTTTGATGCATCAGCTTCCATTAAATTAATTATTGCATTTATTGCATCTGGCATATACATCATATCCATTTTTGTTCCACTCGCAATAAATGAAGTGTATTTACCTGACTTTAATGCTTCATAGTATATGTCAACAGCATAATCAGTTGTTCCTCCTCCTGGAAGAACTTCATAAGAAATTAGTCCTGGGAACCTTACTCCTCTTGTATCAACACCAAACTTTTTATAGTAATAATCACATAATAATTCTCCTGCAACTTTATTTACACCATACATAGTTGTTGGTCTTTGAATTGTATCTTGAGGAGTATTATCTTTAGGAGTAGATGGTCCAAAGGCACCTATTGAACTTGGTGTAAAGAATTTGCACTTCACTTCTCTTGCAACTTCTAGTGCATTTACAAGTCCACCCATGTTTATATTCCAAGCAAGAAGTGGTTTTGCTTCTGCTGTTGCTGATAATAAAGCTGCCAAATGAATTAATGTATCTATTTCATGTTTTTTAGCAAGTTCAAGCATAGCTTTATGATCAGTTACATCCAATATTTCAAAAGGTCCGGTGGTAACTACGGGGCTACCCTCTAGCTTTCTTAAATCGGTAGCTATTACATTTTCATTACCATAAATTTCTCTCATTTTCATTACGAGTTCTGAACCTATTTGTCCTAAGGCTCCTGTTACTAATATTTTTTTCATTATATCCCCTCCATATTTAGCTAAATAACGCATTCCACTGTAAACGTTTAAACCAATAGGTATAACGCCTAATTATTAGGCGTTATACCTGGATATTAATTATTTTATTATGTTCATTTCCTTACCAACTTTTGCATAAATAACTAATGCACTATCCAACATTTCTTTTGTATGTGCTGCTGTAGGCATATTTCTTACTCTTCCAGTTCCTTTTCTAACAGTTGGGAACACTATTGATTTTGCGTAAACTCCTTCTTCAAAAAGTTTCTTACTGAATTCTTGAGTTTTAACTTCATCTCCTATTATACATGGAGTTATTGGGGTCTCACTATTTCCAATATCAAATCCAAGATCCTTTAAACCCTTCTTCAAATAATTTGCATTCTCCCAAAGTTTATCATGTAACTCCGTACTTTCTGTGAGAATGTTAATAGCTTCAATAGCAGCTCCTGCTGCTCCTGGAGTTAATGATGTTGAGAATAGGAATGGTCTAGCTCGAACCATGAGCCAATCAATTAAGTCTCTTGTTCCAGCTACATATCCGCCTACAACTCCAATAGCTTTTGATAATGTACCAATTTGGAAATCTATTTTATCGGACAGTCCAAAGTGATGTACAGTACCGGTACCTTTTCCCATTACTCCTGAACCATGAGCATCATCAACGTATGTTATTAAATCAAACTCTTCTGCTATTTTTACTATTTCTGGAAGTTTAGCCACGTCACCATCCATTGAGAATACACCGTCAGTAATAACCATGATTTTTTCATATAAACCTGATTCTACTGCTTCTTTTGCTTTATTTCTTAAATCTACCATATCTGAATGTTCTACTCTTATAATTTTAGCACCAGATAATCTGCATCCATCTATTATTGATGCATGATTTAAGGAATCTGAAAGAATAGCATCTTTTTTATTCATTACTGCTGAAATTGCTCCCATATTACAATTGAATCCTGACTGGAAAGCAATAGCTGCCTCCGTATGTTTAAATTCAGCAAGTTTCTGTTCCAATTTAGTATGAATATCTAAAGTACCATTTATTGTTCTAACGGCACCCGCTCCTGAACCATATTTCTTGGTTGCTTCAATAGTAGCTTCAATCATTCTAGGACTCGTAGCAAGACCTAAGTAGTTATTTGAAGATAGGTTAATTAATTCTTTATCACCAATTGTAATAATAGGTCCATTTGAACTTTTTAGTACATTTATTACATTATACAAACCTTTACTTTTTAAATCATCTAAATTCTCTTTTAAAAATTTGCCTAATACTTTACTTCCCATGGTAACATGCCTCCAACCTTTTATTTTGTATATTCTTATAAAATTCTATGTGAATTTCATATTTAATCACAAGTCTATTATATGTCTTTTATCTCAAAATACCAAATCAAATTATGGAATTTATAGTTTAAAAGCAATATTTCTTTTATTTATTTAATTTTATGAATGATTATCATCATTCTTAATAGTTATTACCTATTTTAAATTAGGATATACTCCTCTATATTGCTCTGGAAGTAGTTTTGCTATACTCCACATTATTTCATGCATAGCCCTATCATGATACTGATTTTTATCTTCATCCTCACTTTTGATAGGAAGCATCATAGGCTCACCAATATTAATATTTACATCTGCATAATTAAATCTTTCTGAGGACATGTTTTCATTAATAGGTAATAATTTTTCTGTTCCCCATATGCCCATTGGAACAATTGTTGCCTTTGATAATTTAGCCATTAATAAAAGTCCCTTCTTAGCTTCTGCCATTTTCCCATTTCTACTCCTAGTTCCTTCTGGAAAAATCATAATGTTATTTCCTTGTTTTAATGTATTAACAATTTTGGATATTGCTTCCTTATCTGCTGAATTTGGTTTTATATTTATAGTCTTAGCCACATGGAATCCTAGTTTAGTAAGTTTGTTATCTGTTAGCTTTACGCCTGCAACAAAAGTTACATTATTATCCTTTAATAGTCTATTCATAACTATACCATCCGCATTACTTAAATGATTGCATATAAAAATTATAGGAGACTTCGCCTCCGCAATTTTCTCCATTCCATTAGTTTTTATATTTGCGTATTTATTAATATATGAATCGATTAATTTATTTGCAATAAGGGATACAACTTTATCTGGCAAAAAATCTATTATTCTGAGCATTATTGGAGAAATCATTGTAATACCACCTTTCATAAAAAGTATTTATAAAATTATTATAAATTGAAAAACTTTAAAAGTCTATAATAATAATCCCTTATATAAGGTGATTTATCCTTCTCTATAGTTTTAAACTTAACTTTTTCAACATGAATCGCATTAATAATTGCATTCCTTTTAAGTATATTTTTACCTCTCCACCCACAAGAAGTTATTTTATACTTATCTTTAAATAAGTCATTATCCATATTCATCAAGGCTTGTAAATCTATGTTTTCCATATGTTCATATGGTTTAAATTCACTAATAGCACTAAAGTCGATCTCACTGTTGTATGGGCAAGCCTTCTGGCAGGTATCACAACCAAATATTCTACCATTTAATTTTCCAAACCATGAATCCTCTATATGTTTTTTCTGAGTTATGTAGGAAAGACATATATTTGCATCATTATTTATACCTACTTTCCCTTTCACTATAGACTTTGTAGGACATGCTTCTAAACACATCTCGCAATCGCCACATTTTTGTAAAATTGGTTTGTCCGGCTCCATTATTAAGTCTGTTATAATTTCTCCCAAAAATACATATGATCCATATTTTTCTGTTATCAGTGTATTGTTTTTTCCTATGAATCCCACTCCACTATTGCATGCAATGTATCTCTCCGGTAACGCATTGCTATCCACGAAACACATAGCTTTTGCACCCATACCCTCTATGAATTTACAAATTTTCATCATATACTCAGTTGTAACAGCATGATAATCTTTTCCTAATGTATATTTAGAAAATTGCGTCTTTTCATTAGAATCTAAATTGTACAGATATGGAAATGCAATACTGATTATTGTTTTTCCTTGTGGCATATACAAGAATGGGTTTATTTTCTTATCAATGTTATGCTCCTCAAACTCATTTTCAAGTCCAAGTTTTTTTCTCTTCTCAAAACAAGGGCTTAGCTCATGAAAAATTCTACATTCGCTAAACCCTATTGTATCTAAACCATTCTTTTTACAAAACTCTATTATCTCTTCTTTAATACTCATATTGTCCGTCCTTTTTATATTACCATATCATTGTATATTCTTTTAGTCTTTCCTGCATAATCCTTAATCTCTATTATAGTCAAAGCTTTCATGAAAATTACTCTAGCAGGAATACCTACAGCAGTTGCCTTAGCTAATACATCTTTTAAAACTACAGCATTGGCACCAATCTTACTGCCAGCTCCTATTTTAATGGGACCCAGAATTTTTGCACCAGCACCTACCACCACATCATTTTCTATAGTAGGGTGTCTTTTGCCTTTATCCTTACCTGTTCCGCCTAGCGTAACCCCTTGATACAAGGTTACATTATCACCTATTTCTGTAGTTTCTCCGATGACTACGCCCGTACCATGATCTATAAATAATCCTTTTCCTATTTTTGCCCCCGGGTGAATTTCTATTCCGGTAAAAAATCTAGCTAGTTGGGATATAGCTCTAGCTATAAAATAGATTTTATGATTATATAGCAGATGAGCTACTCTATAAAATATTATAGCATGGATAGAGGGATATAATAACATTACTTCAAGCCAGTTCTTCGCTGCTGGATCCTTTTCTAAAGTATTTTTAATTTCGCATCTTAGCATTTTAAACATATAATCATTCACTCCTATAGAATTTTATTGAAAATTTAGTCATAGATACCCATTGAAATATATTTTTCTCCTCCATCAGGTGCAACGGTAACAATCTTTTTACCTTTACCAACTTTTTTTGCAATTTTTATAGCTGCTGCAATATTAGCACCTGTTGAAATTCCTACTAATATGCCTTCTTCGCTCGCCATTCGTTTTGCTATATTGAAAGCCTCTTCGTCAGATATTTTTACTATTTCATCAACCACACTAGCATCATAAATATCTGGTGTGAACCCTGCTCCTATTCCTTGTATTTTATGTGGTCCAGGTTCTCCACCGGATAATACAGGAGATTTTTCTGGTTCAACCGCAACTACTTTAATATCTTTTTTAATTTCTTTTAATCTTCTTCCTACACCAGCAATTGTTCCGCCGGTTCCTACTCCAGCTACAAAAATATCTACGTCTTCTACATCACTAATAATTTCTTCTGCAGTAGTGGCATAATGTTTTTCTGGATTTGCTAAGTTAGTAAACTGCTGTGGCATAAAAAACTTAGAATTTCCATCTGATATTTCCTTAGCCTTATTTATAGCACCTTTCATTCCTTTTGTGCCATCAGTAAGCACAAGCTGTGCTCCATATGCCTTAATCAAATTCCGTCTTTCAACACTCATGGTATCTGGCATAACAATAATTACTTCATATCCCTTAATTCTTCCAATCATAGCCAATGCTATTCCCATATTTCCACTAGTTGGTTCAACTATGGTAAATCCTTCTTTTAATATTCCTAAGCTTTCAGCTTTTTCTATCATCCCAAGGGCTGCCCTATCTTTTATGCTTCCAGCTGGATTAAATTTTTCTAATTTTACATAAATATCAGCCATGTCACCTGTGATTAATTTATTTAATTTTAAAATCGGTGTTGCTCCTATCATATCTAAAACGTTGTTATACATCATAATAATATCCCTCCAAGTTTAAATTAATTTATTTTTAACAAAAGCTATTTATATTTCTAAATTCATACAATTTACTAAAATAAAAAAAAGTTTATATATTTGTCAGTGTATTTTTTAAGAGCTTTTGAATACAAAAAAAACTCCCTCTAAATATAGAGACGAAGTTTTGCTTCGTGGTCCCACTCTAAGTTATAATCACCATAGTAATTATAAAGCCACTTTTTCGAGCACAGCGCTATGCTCTATCCCTATAACGGGGGAACCCCGATGCAGCCTACCAGAGGCATATTCAAATGCCCAATTCGGTGCACAACTCCAAAGGGCACTTCATATAATCTTCCCATAAGAATCTTCTCAGCTTTAGACTCTCTCTCTGTATATTCTTATTATATTACTTTCCTTTTTCACTGTATTTCCTAGTATTTTAGTATGAATTACATTTCTTTATTATATTATATTCTTAACATTAAAATATGTCAATACTATTTTTTTGTGATTAATTATGATACAAAATATAAAATTATTTGCGAATAAAAAATCTTATAATTTTCTATAAAAAAAACTGTTAGAGTAAACTAACAGTTAATGCCCTAAAGCTTATAATTTTTTAAGTATTGTGAAGTAGCAATACCTATGTTTTGACTTTGCTTTATCACACTTTCAGAAAAATCATAACCAAGGGCTACATTTCCACAAGCAAAAATACCGGCTATATTAGTTTGTGAATTTTCATTTAATTGAATTTGCCCAGTTGCTGAATCAATTTCTATTTTTGCTTGTTTTGCTAATTCATTATCTGGATATAATTTTACAGATATAAGCAGCGCATCACAAGAAATATATTCCTCGCTACCTTTAATAACTTCATTATTAATATCTAACTTTACTAAAGTAATGCCTTCAATTCTACTTTTACCTTGAATGGCAGTAATCTTTTGTCTTGTTCTTAATGGTATGTTAAAATCATTTAAGGAAAAACCTAGTTTTTTATCAACTGCATCAATAAAATCTTTACTTTCAACTACAGCTTTAACATTAGCTCCTTCAATAGAAAGTCTTCTTGCCATTATTAATGCAATATCTCCTGTACCCAATATGATAATTTGTTTTCCTGGCATATATCCTTCAATATTTACAAATTTCTGCGCTGACCCTACAGTATATATACCTGCACATGTGCTACCCGCTAGATTAGAAAATCCTCTTGGTCTTTCTCTGCATCCAGTGGCAATTATTATAGCATTAGCTCTTATTTTAAAGATTCCATCATAAGAATTAACCGCATTAATTTCTTTAGTACCACTTAAATTTAAAACCGTAGTGTCTAATTTATATGAAATACCCAGTTTGTTAACTTTATCTATAAATTTCTGTACAAATTCTGGTCCAGTCAAATCTTCGCTAAAAGTCTTCACACCAAATCCATTATGAATACACTGATTTGTTGTTCCTCCCAATTGATTTTCTCTTTCCAAAATTAAAATTTTACCTTCACAGTGTTCTTTAGCTGAAATAGCAGCTGCAAGGCCTGCGGGACCTCCTCCAATTACTACTATGTCATATTGTTGCATTACATACCCTCCTATTTAAAGGCATCTAAAAAAATTACTAGTCGATATGCTAGTCTATTTCTAGGAATGCCTAATATTAAAATTTGATAGTCTCTTATAAATAAACGCAAAAACCCGTGAAAATAATTTCACAGGTTTTATCTGGCAGGGGTAGTAGGACTCGAACCTACAACCAATGGTTTTGGAGACCACTACTCTACCAATTGAGCCATACCCCTTTATTACGTATTAAATTTTAAAAATGGCAGGGGTAGTAGGACTCGAACCTACAACCAATGGTTTTGGAGACCACTACTCTACCAATTGAGCCATACCCCTAAAATACATTCAAATTGTATCATGTATTTTAACTAAATGCAAGTGTTTTATATTTTCAACTTATTAAGCAGGAGAAATATCTCATATATCCTTTTCTTTTTTTATTTTTTAGGATAAAATATCTAGTGAGGTGAAACTTATGGAATTTGTAGTAACTACAGTAGAAGAAACTTATAAAATAGGAGAACTAATAGGTACACTTGTAAATCCAGGTGACATAATCTGCTTAATTGGAGATCTCGGCACTGGCAAAACTCATTTAACAAAGGGAATTGCAAAGGGTTTAGATATTGAAGACAATGTAACAAGCCCTACTTTTACAATTGTAAATGAATATACAGGTCGTTTAACCTTATATCATTTTGATGTTTACAGGGTAAATGACCCTGACGAAATAGCAGCTATAGGCTTTGATGAGTATATATTTAGTGACGCGGTTAGTGTTATTGAATGGGCTAATTATATTGAGGAGTTAATTCCACGGAATAATTTGACCATTACCATAGAAAAAATTCCAGAACTTGGAGACAATTACAGAAAAATCAGCACCCAATATTCTGATAAAAGATATGATTATATAAAGGAGATAAAACTATGAAGATTTTAAGTATAGATTCTGCTACAGCAGCAGCAACTTGTGCCATCCTTGATGATGATAACGTGCTTGGCGAGATAACTTTTAACTATAAAAAACAGCATTCTTTAATACTTATGCCTATTATCGATGAATTATTTAATAATACAGGAATGTCCATAAGTGATATAGATGCATTTGTAGCCTCAAAGGGACCCGGTTCCTTTACAGGGCTTAGAATAGGACTTTCTACCATTAAGGGGCTTAGCCAAGGCACAGGAAAGCCATTTGTAACTGTATCTACCTTAGATTCCTTAGCATATAATTTAGCATATACCGATGGCATTATCTGTCCCATACTAGATGCTTTAAGAGATAATGTTTATACAGCCTTATATACTTTTAATAATTGCGAGCTTAACCGCATTACTGACTATATAAATATTTCAATAGATGAATTAATAAATATGCTTAAAGATAAAAACTGCAATATTTCTTTTGTAGGAGATGGAGTTCCAAAATTTAGAGAAAAACTTATAGCGCATTTGCCTAAGATAAGTTTTGCGCCAGCCCATTTAAATTTAGCTAAGGCCTCATCCCTAGGAGAATTAGGTCTTAAACTATTATCTAAGGGAACCTTCGATGATTTGTACGCCTCAGTACCTATTTATCTTAGGAAACCCCAAGCAGAGCGAGAGTACGAAGAAAAAATGAGGCAAAATAAAAATGAATAACGATTTCAAAATTTGCCCAATGGATAGTTCATCTATAAAATCTATCCTTAACATTAGTGAACTAAGCTTCCCTATTTCCTGGAGTTTTGAATCACTGCAAAGTGAATTAGATAATAAATTTGCTAAATATGTAGTATTAAAGAAAGGTGATTCTATAGTAGGTTATGGTGGCATGTGGATAATTATTGATGAGGCCCATATTACTAATATTGCAATTCATCCAGAAGCTCGTGGCCATGGCGGTGGCGATCTAATTGTAGAAGCCTTATTTAGAATTTGTAGAAAGCAAAAGGTAACAGCAATAACCTTAGAAGTTAGAAGTTCAAATTTTCTTGCTTTAAACTTATATGAAAAGTATGGTTTTGAAAAGGTAAGTATTAGACCTCATTATTATGAAGACAACAATGAGGATGCTGTAATTATGTGGAATCGTAACCTATAGCAGACAACATAAAAAAGATTAGCATAATAAATGCTAATCTTTTTTATATTGTCTGCTAACTATTTTGTTCTGTATTTCTATACTTTCTATCCATATGCTCTTTATGAAGTAAAGGAGATACCCGCTTATATAAACCTAATGTTACTGCTGATACTGCTATTCCTTTAAGAATATTGAAGGGAATAATGGAAAAAATAATAAAAGAATTTAAATCTGTAATATTATGATTTATTTTCGTTCCTAATCCTACCACAACATCTACTGGGAATCCTAAGACTTTTTCATATAAGGGAAGAACAACAAAGTAGTTTAGTAATCCTGCAAAAACCGACATAACAATTGTCCCTATTAACAATGCAATAACAGCCCCGCCTTTGCTTTTCTTAGCTTTGTATATATATCCAGATACTAATACCAAACATCCGCCTACTAGAAAATTTGCAAGTTCTCCCACAAAAGCTGTTTTTCCAGCTAACATTCCATGTAATATATTTTTAAAGAATTCAATAATAACTCCTGCTATTGGACCTAATGCAAAAGCGCCTAGCAGCGCTGGTAGATCGCTAATATCAATTTTTAAGAAATCGGGAAATATGGGAATTGGTAATTCAATGTACATCAAAAGAAAAGCCATAACAGATAAAAGTGAAATTTTAATAAGTTTAACAAGTTTTTCGTCTCTCATTTTTATACCCCCTAATTGAATATGTCTTCTAGGGATGGATATAATAAAAACCCTGACATATAACTATGTCAGGGCGAATTCGCATATATCTCATCTTCTTTTATCCAGACTTTACTGTCGGCTTCGGAATTAAACCGAATCTGCCTTTCGGCTCGCGGGCTTTACCGCCGGTGGGGAAATTCGCCCCGCCCTGAAGATTATCAAGTTTTATTTTATAACTTAATTATATATCCATTTATTAGAAAATGCAATATATAAATTAATTGTTTTTCATAGATAAGGATATTCTTTTCCTCTTCTCATCAACCTCTAGCACACTAACCTCTACTATATCTCCAACCGTAACTACATCCAATGGATGCTTTACGAATTTATCTGACAGCTGACTTATATGCACTAATCCATCCTGATGAACTCCAATATCTACAAAAGCTCCAAAATCAGATACATTTCTAACTGTGCCCATAAGTTTCATGCCTGGTTTAAGATGAGACATTTGAACTACACCTGTTTTTAATAGTGGCTTAGGTAATTCCTCTCTTGGATCTCTACCTGGTTTTTTAATTTCTTTGATAATATCTCTAAGCGTTGGAACACCTATTTCTAATTCTTCAGCAAGTTCGTTTAGATTAATCTCTTTAACCCGCTCATCCATATCTTTAAAATTCAGTGATCTAAGATCTTCTTTGGAATACTTTAATAAATCCAATAACTGTTTTGTAGCATTATATGACTCAGGATGAACTGAAGTATTATCTAAAAACTCTTTACTCTCCATAACTCTTAAAAATCCCGCACATTGCTCATATGCCTTTGCACCTAATCTTTTCACTTTTAGTAATTCTTTTCTAGCTATAAACTTACCGTTCTCTTCTCTATAGGCTACTATATTTTGAGCTATGGAAGCATTTATCCCAGATATATAAGATAATAGTGATGGTGTTGCAATATTAAGATCTACCCCAACTGCATTAACGCAGTCTTCAACTACTCCTTTTAAAGATTCATCAAGTTTTTTAGGTGTTACATCATGTTGGTATTGTCCAACGCCAATAGCTTTAGGATCAATTTTTACAAGTTCCACTAAGGGATCTTGAAGTCTTCGTCCTATGGATATAGCTCCTCTTATAGATACATCTATATCTGGATATTCTTTTGACGCAAGCTCTGACGCAGAATATACTGATGCACCTGCTTCTGAAACTATAACATAGTACAGGTCTTTTGAGCATTCCTCTTTTAGTTCTTTAATTATCTGAGCTAAAATTTCTTCAGACTCACGGCTAGCGGTTCCATTACCTAAGGAAACCACTTCTACATTATGTTTATTTACTAATGCTTTAATGATACCTATGGATTTTTGAACACCGTCCTTACTGCCCGCAGTCGCATATACTGTAGCTATATCTAAAACCTTACCCGTTTCATCAAGCACCGCTATTTTGCACCCAGTTCTAAACCCAGGGTCAAATCCAAGCACTACCTTTCCTTTTATAGGTGATTGCATTAAAAGCGCCTTTAAATTAGCTTTAAATATTTCAATAGCTCCTATTTCACCTTTTTCTGTGAGCTCTGACCTTATTTCTCTTTCAATCGAAGGGAATATAAGTCTTTTTACAGAATCAACTATACTTAGCTCTATATACTTATCTGTTTCATTATTTCCCTTTAAACATCTAGCTCTTAAGTACTGGGCTATCTTATCATTATCAGCTTTAATTTTTACAGAAAGTATCTTACTATTTTCACCTCTATTTATCGCAAGAATTCTATGTGGTGGAATAGACTTAACGCCTTCTTTATACTCATAATACATTTCGAATGGTGTAGTGTCTTCGCTTCCGCCCTTAGTTTCTACCATTCCTTGATTATGCACGAGTGCCCTAATCCACTTTCTATAATCCGCTTCGTCTGAAATCATCTCACTGATAATATCACCAGCGCCTTGAATTGCCTCCAAAGCAGTCTTAACTTCTTTTTCCTCATTTATGAACTTTTCAGCATACTCATTTATATCACCTTTAAACTCACCACCAAAAATAATTTCAGCAAGAGGTTTTAACCCCTTTTCTATTGCAATTATAGCTCTGGTTCTTTTCTTAGGTTTAAATGGCCTATATATATCCTCTATTTCAGTTAAAGTTTCACATTTTTTTACTGATCGCTCAATTTCTTCTGTTAGCTTTTCTTGTTCTCCGATAAGACGTATTACATCTGTTTTTCTCTCTTCTAAATTTCTAAGATATATAAGTCTCTCTGTGAAATTTCTTAGTATTATATCATCAAGTCCACCAGTTCTCTCTTTTCTATATCTAGCTATAAAAGGGACTGTATTTCCTTCATCTAATAACTCAATTACATTTTCTGACTGCTCTTTAGTTATTCCAAATTCTTTAATTAATCTATTCTTTATATTTTCCATGTTTTCTTGACTATTATGCACAGCACATTCAAATAAATACCAAGCAAGTATGATAGTTTATTTATTCTTATATGCTTAATAGCCTATCCTCCTCACATAATTTATATTTCAACCAACTAAAATTAACATATTTAATCATACCACTAATTCTATCTTCATATCTATATAAAGATAGAAATTTTTAGGAGAATTATATGAAAAAGTTAATAAGTTCTTGTTTTTTAACCAGTTGTCTTTTGTTATTCTTTTATAGTTCACATATATATTATACCCTATATAGATTCAATCCTACAAATGTGTACCAAAATATAAAATATATCTCTTCAGACCAGTTTAAAGGTAGACTTCCTGGTACTTTACAAAATGCAGAAATTGCTACTTATATTAACTCTGAATTTAAAAATAACGGTTTAAAACCTTATAAAGGCAGTGAAATTCAAAAGTTTAAAGTGCTATATCCTAAGAAAATTAATGGTAGTCCATATTTAAAAGTATTAGACAGCCATGGCAAAGTAGTAAAAAATTTTGTTTATAATGTGGATTTTAAAGAAGATATGATAAACTTCAAAAGTAATAATTTAACCTTTGGCAAAAGTAATGTGAATGTAATAAAAGAAGGTTATTTTCAAGTTAATACTACTAATGGGCCCTTCATATTCTTTGTTCCCCGTGCTAATGATTTATCTTTTAGAAGTTCCTTTATGTATGATTCCGATTATAACATGTATATTATGATTACTAAAGAGACCCTTACAGCGATTAAAGATTTAATAGATAAGAATTGCACTGTTGATTGTTTTATCCCGTATGAAGTCTCAGAAACTAGTGTAAACAACGTTATGGGCTATTTAGAAGGTAGGGATACCTCTACTCCACCAATAATTGTTTCAGCACACTTTGACCACTTAGGTACTGATTTAAGTGGCACTATATATAGTGGCGCTCTAGACAATGCATCAGGTCTTTCCTTCATGCTAGAAATGAGTAAGTATTTAGCTTCACTTGGCAAACCAGATAGAAGCATTCTTTTCTTAGGCTTTAACGCAGAAGAGTTCGGTTGCCTAGGCTCAAACGCTTTTATTACGGAATATAAAAATGATATACAAAATAGTAAAGTATTTAATTTTGACATGATTGGAAGTAATAATGCAGTTCCACTATGCATCATGGGCGGAAAAAAAGACACAGATAAAACGCCTTTCATAAAATCAGTTTCAAGCACTTGCAAAACAGAAAAAATATTTTTCAATTATCTTTTTGAAGATGCTAGCGACCATGAAGGTTTTAGGAAAGAAAACATTGATGCTATAACCTTTTGTGATAATGATATGACGCGAATACACACCCCAAAAGACACTGCTGAATATATAAGCTTAGATTCTATAGAAAGATGCTATGACGTAGCCGCCAAGGAAATTGTAAAATATACTTTTAAGAATAATTTTATTATTATATATTATAAAGAAGTCACTGTAATTTCTATATCTTTAATCCTAATATTCTCTTTACTATGTTGGAAAAAATCAAATTTCAAGAAAGAAAGGAAATAGAAAATTTTTATTCTAAATAATAAATATAAATCAAAATGGAATATAAAAAAAGATGATTCCTGCTTACAATACAGAAATCATCTTTTTATACTTTAAAATTAGTATTTATATTTAATGATTTATTTTTATACCTTTTGCTTAACTGGTTTTGAATAGGATTTGAACATCATAGCTGATGTATAAATAATAACTACAATAACAAGCCATTTCAATATATCAAGTGGTAAGGATTTAACAATATATGCTGCGATAAGTACTGCTATTACTCCAAATACAGTTATTGCCATAGAAGCTTTTCTATCATAAGCTCCTTCTTTAACAAATTTAACGGAGGCTGCTGGCATTAAGAATGCACAAGAACCCATCATAATTGGAAAGGCAATTGCTGGGCTTAATCCAAGTGAAAATACAAGTGCCATACATGGAGCATAAAGTCCTATTCCAAGTGTCATTAATGCACCAAGTATAAAGTTAGCAATAATAGCAAAAATTAGTTTTCCTCCAGTAAGACCAATTGCATCTCCTCCAGCCGGGAACATTTTCAATTGTTGTGCTATCATAATAAATGCTACAACTAGTAATGCAACTCCCATTGCCAATTCAATTTTCTTTACATCCAGTTTAGCAACATAACCCGCTCCAAGAATTGCTCCTACTGTTGCTGCTGCAAGCATAGTAACAAGTGTAATTGGGTCAACTTTTATAACAGTAATAAATATAAAAGCTTCTAATACTACTGGAATTGTGCAGGATACATTTAATGTTCCCGGAATTGTTCTGTCATTTGTAAGTTTGAATTGTTTTAGTAATGCTGTTGTTGGTGCAAAACTACCTATCCCTAGTGTATCAAAGAAATTTGTAGCAAATCCTACAGCTCCTGTAGCTACAAAACTTGGTTTTTCAAGTCTACCTTCCTTCGAAGCTAGCATGTAATCTTTAATGAAAATAATTGCAAAATAAAGGGTTAAAAGACCTAGTGCTGATAATACGGCAATTAACATTTTGAATACCCCCTTGTTTAATTTTAATATATTATTAGCATGCACTACTTATAATTAACTTTAATTTGTGCATGTAATTATTACCATGAAAATTACATTACTTGTTATATTTTAAATAATTTAGTTAAAAAAATCACATAATCTTCGATTATTTAGTAATCTATTTTACTATATTATATAGATAACGTCTATTAATTATTCTCTACTAAATATCCACTGTAAATTATAGCTTAAATCCATATTTTAAAGGATCTTCTTCATCAATAACAAATTGATTGAATCCAGTTATATAGGCACTTCCTGTTATTTCTGGAATGACACCTTTAAACTCACCTACTTGCACTTCTGTAAGTACTTTCCCTCTAAACATAGTTCCAACAATACTTTCATATACAAATTCTTCATTTTGTTTCAAATGTCCCTTTGCATACAAATATGCAAGTTTAGCACTTGTTCCTGTTCCACAAGGAGATCTATCTACTTGTCCGTTTCCAAATATAACTACATTTTGAAGAGTTGCTTTTGGATTTTTAGCAGGTCCATATATTTCAACCAAATCTACTGTATTTATATGAGGAATTAATGGATGTTGTACAGCAACAGTTGCATTAATAGCATGTAAAATTTTCATTCCTACTTCACATAATTCCTGTGCATTTTCAGGACAAATATCAATATCTAAGTCAGTAGATTTAACAAGTGCAAAGAAACTTCCTCCAAAAGAAATATCCAAGGTTATTTTTCCTAGTTCAGGAACATCCACTTGCACATTTTCCTTATAAAGAAAAGAAGGAACATTCTGTATAGAAACCTCTTTTACTTTTTTATTTTCTACCTTTACTTTTGCTTTAACCAAGCCTGCTGGCGCTTCTAAAGTTAGATATGTGTATGGTTCTACCATAGGAACCATTCCCGTCTCTACTATTACCGTGGCAGCTCCAATAGAACCATGCCCGCACATATTTAAATATCCGCCACCATCCATAAAAATAATTCCTAAATCAGCTTCCATCATTGTTGGAGCAGTAATAATAGATCCGAACATGTCATTGTGCCCTCTTGGTTCAAGCATAATTGCTGTTCTCAAATAATCTAAATGTTTTTCCAAGTATTCTTTCTTTTCCATCATAGTATTTCCTGGAATTACCGGGACTCCACCAGTTATAATTCTTGTTGGTTCTCCCATGGTATGTGAGTCTACAGCATTAATCATTCTCATTGCTTTCATAATTTATCTCCTCATCTTCCTATTCATTTTAAGTTTTAAAAGTGCCACAGCTTTTTTTGCATCTAATTCGCAAACTGTATTTTCTCCTACTACCTCTGTTTCAATGCCCTCTACTGATTTGTTGAAATCAACAATTGTGTCCATATATTTGTTGGTAACCACAAACTGTGCTTGTGTTCCCACAAAGCTAAGCCCTACTACTGGTATGTTTCGCTTTCCAATTTCCTCGATAGTATTGGCATAGTCTACATGGCTATTACCCCAACCGTCTACAGATATAATAACGCCATCAGCTCTCATAGCTTCTGTCCATGCCGCTGCCCTTTGTCCGACAAATAATTTATCTTCATTAGATTGAGGTGTTCCAACGATAATTATGCCTAGCAAATCAATATCTACATCCTTAGATATAATATTTAGCAGTGGATCTCTAAAGTGATGCAATGTTGTTTCCTTTGTAGATGGACCAACTCCCATAGTATTCCTCCTCGCCTTGATTATGCAGGATTATATTATAGCACCGAAGGTGATACAGCACTGAAAGTGATAATTAATGCATTGCCCTCAAAGCACCATCTCTATATTCATTTGGACTTAGTATTATTGGTACATTCCCTAAATCTATAATAGATCTACCACTTTCAAAGCCACCGGGTTCTTTCCCGAGTAACTGCGTATCATACATCGCGCCTTGACCAGCTACCTGTTTTATAATAACTACTTTCTTTTTACCAGGTTTGATTTTGTCAAAATATTCAAACTTTTCATTACATTCTTTCCCATTCATTTTCTTTAAATATTCTCTTACTTCTTGAACTAATCTATCACAGGCCCTATGTGCAGCTGTAGGTCCTATTCTTACTGATCCCAAACCATTTTTCAACACTACATCTACATGAATTATGATATCTGTGGCATTTGGAGTACCTGCACGACCAAACACTACTTGCTTAGCTAATATCCCTTCTGAAGATCCAAATTCAGCAACTTGAATTCCCATTTCATCAACACCTGTGAGCATAACATAGACTCCTGTAAGGGTATGTGTTATTCCATCACCAATCTTTCCCAAAACTTTTGTTGCTATTGGTGAAAAATCCATAATACTATTCACAAAAATATCATGTTCCTTTGGATTTATTATTTTTACTTCAATATTTTTTATCATATCCACAGCTTCTTGTATTAAATCCAGCTTTATATTTTCTCTTAAATACAATGTTTTATTTTCGATAAGAGTTTTTTTACTAAACTCTACATTTTCAATATGGAAGGTTTTAATCAATAATTTTCTCATTTCAATTTCATTTTCCACACATCTCACCACAATCCAATTTTTTATATAGGAATGCCTCAAATTATAAATTTAGAGACATCCCTAATTTTCTTTAATTAAATCATCTTCTTCGAAGCTACAATATTAACGACTTCAGAAGGAGATTTATAATCCCACTGAATTTTCATCTATTTTATAGTATTAATCCCCTATTTAAATGAGTGGAGACTTTCCTTCTGAAATGTCGTTAAACTTTTGCTGCGTACTCAAAAGGTAATGGAACAATTTTCCCAGCTGATGGTATCGCTATAAGTTGTAGTAGTGTAGCTTTTAATATACCTGTTTGCATTTCTATATCGTGTGGTGCTCCAGCATTTGCTCCCATCGGAACAAGTGGTGCAACCGCTCTTGGTGTTCCAGCTTGCCTAACTACTGGTGGCAAAGCTGCTATAAGTATCGTAGGAATCCCTGATTCCTCTATCGCTCTCTGTACAAGTACAGCAGAACGATGACAAGTTCCTCAGCCAGCGGTTAATACTACTGCGTCTACCTTTTCATCTTTTAGTAACTTTGCAATAGCAGGACCAGTTTCATTTTTAAACTTATCTTGGTCTCCACCACCGCCCATAAACCCATAATGCATTGGAGCAATTTCTTTTATAAAGCCTTCAGCAGCAAGTTCTTTTAATCTATCAATGGGAAACATACAATTTATATCTTTATTTACGTCTCCATTGTCATATCCACCATGGGATACCATTAAATCATTAGAATTTGTATTACCAGGTACTGCTCTAAAAGTAAAGTCTCCTGCTAAATTAAATCTCTTATCTGTCTTTAAATGAACTCCTGAAGCAGTTGCAAAAGCAACTCTCATTTCATTTAATGGTTTTGTTACCGGTGTCCAAACTGGTGGTGGTGTAATTGGAACAAAAATTTCTGATTGTAACCCTTTAACGGCTGTTAAACTCATTATGCTTTCCCTTCCTTTCTGTTTCTTGTCTCTATATTGCTAACATATTTTTCATTAGGCTCTTCAGAAAGAACTTCAATAAAACTCATTCTAAATCCAACTTCTTGCCCTACCTGCAAAGGATAATCTGTAATCAGCATCCTCATTGGTATCTTCATGAAGCCCAATCTTCCTTTTAGATCAATTGAAACACATCCATCATGTACTTCTATTATTACTCCGTACATTTCTATTATCTTATCGCCGTATTTCATTGCATCTCCTTATTTGGTTGAATATTTTTCTTTTCTTTTTTTACTTTCTGGAATTGAAGTTTCATTTTCTACTCTATCAATTGTAACCTCATAAGTTTTCTCAACAGCTTCAATATTGCTGTCCTTAACATTTGGATTCCAATGTCTTTCCGCAGCTACTACTTCTTCTCCTGCAATTGCAGTTTTAAGCATTGCAAGTGCCCTTATTGCATCTTCTTTACAAAGTGTATTGCAACCTAAAACTTCATTTTCAATTCCCGCTTCTGATTTATTGTTATCAACCATGTACTTAGTATACTTATTACCAACAACTAGAGCACCTTGTACTCCACAGAAAGACATTCCTACAACACCAATTCCACGCATACCAATTTGCTCAATGTGACTAGCAAAGTCGATATGGTTGTTTCCAAATCCTTCTGTTGTAACAATTGCACCTGCAACGTCCATTGTCTCAACAGTCATTCCAAGTCTTTCAGATACGTAAAACTTTTCACTGTTAATTTGTGGACTTCCTACAAATACAACTCCGCATAAATCAACTTCTGGGTCATTCATTGCCGCTATAACAAGTGGCTCTCTCCAGTAATGTCTTGAACACTCTTTAGATGCTGGTCCTATACAAGTAAGTGCATGAATTCCACCATCTAATACTTCTAGTGGTGAGAATACAATTGGTAAATTTCCAAGGTCAACGTTCGGTTTTCCACCAAGTATCCCAACTGGCTCTACTGGAAGAATTAAGTTATCATGCATTGCACCTTGCCCCATGATTTCTTTTACTATTACTATTTTATTTTTACCTGTTCTTCTGTATTGAACAAATTCTTCACTATTTACTACTAAGCCTTCATCTAATGTCTTTAGTGCTTCTCTTATTTCTTGTGTAATCATATCTGTTGCTTTATGTGCAGCAAAAGGACCTGGTCTTTCCATGTTCATTCCTGCTAAAATTGTAACTTGAGTCTTAATGAAAATTTCACCTTTATCTGGTGCACTCGGTCTTCCCCACATGATATTTTCTTCTAAAATACCTTCTGAAGAACCAAATTCTCCAATTTGAACTCCATTTTCATCTGTTCCCGTAACCATAACGATAACGCCATCCAAGACCCTTGTTACGCCTTGACCTAATTTATGTTCTCCCTCTTTTGTAGCAATTGGCTGTACATCCATAATTGTTTCACTATATGTGTTGTACTTATCAGGAGTAATTATATCAACTTTTATATCCGTAACAAGTTTACTAACTTTTACAGCATCAACGCAAATATTTTCTCTAATATAAAGTGTTGTACCTTCAATTTTAGTTTCAGGTCCAAATTTAACTTCTTCTATTTTAAAGTGCTTTTTAACAAGCTTTCTTACAATTTTATCTTCAAACTTTACTTCTGGAGTCGGTGAAACTTCTTTAGCTACTGCCATTCCTGCCGTTGATTTTTTTATTGGTTCTACTTGTTGAACGACATTTTGACTAAATGCATTAAGTGGAATTTCTATATCAATTCCCTTGCCCTCTGCAATTTTAATTTTTAATATTCCACCATTCATAACAGATGACATTACTGGTGTTTCAGCTTTCATAGCAACTTCCTCGTTAAATCCTTCTAACATGTCTGGAGTTATAGGAGTTAATGCAACAGCATCTAATTTTAAAGTTGCACCAATTACTTCGCTTCTGCTTAAAACTGATTCATCCAATTTTATAAGCAGAGAGTCTTGCATCTTGTCAAAATGCATAGGATTTTCTAAATCCTCAGCAGCAATAACATCTCCTGCACTTTTATTATCTTTTAATACTGCCTTTTCATTACCATCAGTTAACTCCACTGCTTTCTTTTTTTCTGTATTTTCTTTTGTAGAAGCTTTTACACCTTCTACTATTTCTGGCGTTAGTGGTGTTAGTGAATCAATTGTCTTAGTAAGCTTCGCCCCAATGACCTGACCTACTTTCAAACTATTTTCAGGTATTTTTAATAGTCCTGAATCCACTAAATCTGGGAATATTGATGGATCTTCTAAATTAGCTGCAGTAAGAATTGTTCCTTCTTCTGTTCTACAACATACAACGGCAACTTCATTTTTAAACTCTTCTGCGTGCTCATCAGTCATTGACATAAACATATCCTCCTCGTATTTCTCTGGAGCATAAAACAATTATCTATTGTTTTATTTCCTATTTTTTTACTTTTCTTCCATTGGTAATCTTCTTGTAAGCGGATAATCTATTGTTCTAAATACATGATCTGTGTGGTGGTATACTGGGATTCCCATTTTAGGAGCTATACACATTACTGTATTTGTGCAGTCACTGCAATTTGCTACTAATACTCTTTTTGCCCCTTGTTTTTTAAGGTATAAAATAGCTTCTGCTTGACCTGGACAATGCCCTGGGGTTAAGCACTTGTTTAAACCTCTTACTTGAACTACATTCTTGCAGGTCGCTACACCAACTACATCTGAATGCATCTTTTCTGCAACATCTCTTAGTCTTGCCTCATCTGCAGCACAAGCACATACAAGCACTCCTATTGGTCCTTCATATTTTGGAAGTGGTATAGTAACAATTGCACCACCTGAGGTCTTTGTAACAACAGCAGTTTCTATATCTTCAGATTTACCTGTATATGGTCCACCAATAATGATTTCACCATATTCTCCATCAATGCCACCTGCTTTTTCAATTAGATGTTTCATTGGAGTTCCTACAGGTACCTGCAAGAAAACATGACTTCCATTTCCACCTTTTAATTTTCCAACTATTGTAACATCTTTATCTATTACTGGCTTACTTTCTTCCATTGCATTTGTTAGGTTTTCTAAAGTTTCACCATTTAAAACCACACATTTTGCTTCGAAAGGCAATTGATCAGGGTTAAGCCATGTACCAAATATTTCATGAATCATTGCTCTTTCCTCACCCATTGGATATATATCTCTTAATTCCTTTATTTCTATATCTGTTGCTCCTGAAAGCGCTTTTTTAAGTGATGCAATAGCATTTTTGTTTTTTGTTTTTACCGCTATATAACCCTTTGGTGCCCCGGTTGCAGTCATAGCATATCTTACACCCTTAATAATACTCTGTGGATTCTTTTCTAAAACTTCAATATTATGATGTAATGCTGGTTCACATTCAACACAATTTGCAATTACATATCCATCGGGTACTTGTGTTTTTAATTTAATATGAGTAGGAAATCCTGCTCCACCAGCACCAACAATGCCTGCTTCGTATGCAGTATCTTCTATTTTTCCACACTTTTTAATTTTTATGTACTCTGTACTTTGATTGTCGTCCCCTAAAATAAAAATTTCATTTTTTGTTATTTTAGTTACTTTTCCAGTGATACTAGAATGAATTTTAGCACCACATCCCTCTGGGTTTGCAATACATTCGCCTCTTTTAACAGTTTGCCCTTCTTTTACAATCGTAATAGAAGGTGCACCTACATGCATTTTAAGAGGAAATTTATAGGTCATTGGCATAAAACCACCTCCATATTCTTTCACTTATTATATACGCAATTACCGTGCCAATTATTAAGTATTCTTTATCATTCACTTATAGATATTACAAATACTGATTATACTAACCTATTTGAAAACCCAATACATGCTATCAGGTTTACAAATAGAGAAAGTGTCCGTTTACCGACACTACATTTTATTCCAATAACTCGCAAAATTGTTGCATTAATGAGTTTATAGATCATATAGCAATTGTCAATAAACTGACACACTATTTAGATTTCTGACACTATTGGTTTTGTTTTTCTAAAAGACCATATTGATTTAATTTGTAATATAAGGTACTTCTCTTTAAATTTAATATTTTTGCAGCTTTCTGTTTATTTCCACCCACGGATAATAATACTTCAGCTATGGTGTTTTTTTCTACACTCTCCACTATTTTTACCAAATCATATTTATTTTGCTCCTGCTCTAAAGCTTCACTTTCACTAGCATAGGAGCCCAACCTTTTTTTATCTTCTACATTTTCTAGAATGTATTCTGGAAGTGTATCCAACGTTATTTCTCCTTCAGTAGAAAGTACAATCATTCTTTGTATTACATTTTTCAATTCTCGAATATTCCCTTCCCATTTACAATTAAAAAGATGTGGATATATTCTTTCATCTATGCTATTTATGTCTATATTTTCTTTTTTAGCTATTTGATTTATAAAAAGATCTGCCAATTCCTTTATATCTTCTTTTCGTTCCCTAAGTGGCGGTAGTTCAATTTGAACAACTGCAAACCTATAATATAAATCATCTCTAAATTTTTTTTCTTTCATTAAATCATTCAAATTCCTATTTGTGGCGGCTATAATCCGTGTATCTGTAACAACACCCTTTTCACTTCCTAAACGATATACTATACCATCCTGCAGCACCCTTAAAAACTTTACTTGCATTTCCATAGGCATATCTCCAATTTCATCCAAAAACAAGGTCCCATTGTTAGCTAATTCAAATTTCCCTATTTTACCCTTTCGAATGGCACCAGTAAATGCCCCTTCTACATATCCAAAAACTTCACTTTCAATTAAGTTCCCAGGAATTGCACTACAATTTACCGCTACAAAATTCCCCAATCTCCCGCTGGCTTCATGAATTGATCTTGCAAACACCTCTTTTCCTGTGCCACTTTCTCCAGTAATTAATATACTAGCAGAACTTTGTGCTACTTTTTGTGACATTGCAACAGCTTGAATTATCTTTTTATTTTTCCCTAAAATCGAAGAAAAATTATAGTTTGCCGCAAATTCTTTCTTGTAAGCAAGTTCCAATAATTTAACTTTCTTTCTTTCTGTTTCTAATTGATTTGCCAGTCTTGTTACTTCTGTCACATCTCGGTCAGTAGATACTACCGCTACTAATTTTCCACTACCATTGTAGATAGGCACTGTACTTAAAATAACAAATTTTCCTTTAGTAGGCTCATGTTCAATGTTATCTATTCGAGTACCATCTTTTAATGTTTTTAAAATCATAGCATTAGGAAAAAAAGAGCCAATATGTAGTCCAATTATATTTTCGGCCTTTACACCATATAATTGTTCAGCACTTTTATTCCAGTAGTTTACTATTCCACTATTACTGCAAATGCATACTGCTTCATGTAAATTATCAATAATATTATTTTGAAGATCAAACATTTCATCAATTTTCAGGTAAAAAGTGTCTCTTATATTATTGCTAGTAATTACACCTTTAATTGTTTGATTTTCGATTACTGGTAATCTTCCTATTCCGTTTTCTATCATTAAATTTCTTGCAACCCTAGCAGATGCATTCATATCTATTGTGACCACATTTTTGTTGGTATATTCTATAACTTTTTCCTCAAAGGATATATTTTTATTTTTTTTAATTTTAGCTATATCTTTTCTTGTAAAAACCCCGATGAGCATCCCTACCTGGTCTACTACTAAAACTTCATCTTTATTTGCTTCAATCATTTTATTTAAAGCCTCTTTAATGCTTTCATTCGCCTTTACTTTTATGAATTTCCTATTCATTATTTCCTTTACAGTGTAAAACATTTCTGCAATTACCAATTTATCACCTTCTTTATTATTTCGCTATTAATTTTATTATACTAACTTTATTTAAAATAACAAAGCAAACCTTAAATTTTGTAAAAAGTATTACTATTTTTACGCTTTGTAAATAATTTGCTCTATTAATGAATATACATACACCTCATGAAAATATATTTCATGAAATTTTATGCTAAAGTGTACTCGCCCTCACCTTTTGCCTTATCCGAGGTAAAAATAGTCTTGACATATTATTCTTTTTATTCTATGATAGATTTTAAAGCACAAATCATTAAAAGTGAATATACCCAATACAAAGAAAAGGATTAGTAAAAATGAAATCTTTTCACAGCGAGAAAATCATTGGTGTAAGATTTTTAAAAGATCATTTTGAACCCACCTTGGAGTTCTGTACGAAATGTTTTTTTCGCAGTAAGTTACAGCGGATTTCTACCGTTATATAGAAACTGAGTGGATATTTTACTATATCAACTAGGGTGGTACCACCGATAATGCTCGGTCCCTTTTCGGGATGGAGTTTTTTTTGTATTTATTTTTATAAATTTTATTAAATGAGAGGAGATTAATTATGGAAAAAAATAAGAAATTAGTAGAATCTATTACCGCTATGGATGAGGATTTTGCACAATGGTATACGGATATTGTAAAAAAAGCCGAACTTGCTGATTATGCAAGCACAAGAGGTTGCATGGTAATTCGTCCTTACGGTTATGCAATTTGGGAAAACATTCAAAAAACTCTAGATCAAATGTTTAAAGATACAGATCACGAAAATGTATATATGCCAATGTTCATTCCTGAGAGTCTACTACAAAAGGAAGCAGATCACGTTAAAGGTTTCGCACCAGAGGTTGCTTGGGTAACCCACGGAGGTAACGAACTATTACAAGAGAGGCTTTGCGTTAGACCTACTTCTGAAACATTATTTTGCGATCACTATGCGAAGATTATTCAATCTTACAATGACCTTCCTAAATTATATAATCAATGGTGTTCTGTAGTAAGATGGGAAAAAACTACAAGACCTTTTCTTAGAACTTTAGAGTTTTTATGGCAAGAAGGCCATACAGCTCATGCAACTGCAGAAGGCTCACAAGAAGAAACCCTTAAAATGTTGGATGTATATGCAACTTTTTGTGAAGAAACCCTTGCTATTCCAGTTATAAAAGGTCAAAAGACAGAGAAAGAAAAATTCGCAGGGGCAAAGCATACTTACACAATTGAAAGCTTAATGCATGATGGCAAAGCACTTCAATGCGGTACTTCTCATAACTTTGGAGATGGTTTTGCAAGAGCTTTTAACATTCAGTATACAGATAAAACAGGTAAACTTGAATATGTTCACCAAACTTCTTGGGGAATGAGCACAAGAATTATAGGTGCTATAATCATGGTTCATGGTGATGATAGTGGTTTAGTATTACCACCAGCAATAGCTCCTATTCAACTTATGATAATTCCAGTTGCACAGCATAAAGAAGGTGTAATTGAAAAAGCTACAGAGCTTAAAAACACCTTGTCAAAAATAGCTAGAGTAAAAATGGATACCAGCGACAAAATGGCTGGTTGGAAATTTAGCCAATACGAGATGAAAGGTGTTCCACTAAGACTTGAAGTTGGACCAAAAGATATAGAAAAGAATCAAGTAGTATTAGTTAGACGAGATACCAGAGAAAAAATCATTGTTCCAATGCCTGAACTAGAAACAAAAGTACCAGAAATTTTAGAGGATATTCAAAAATCCCTGCTTGAAAAAGCTAGAAGTATACAAAACAAGAGAACCTTTAGTGCAAACACCGTAGAAGAGGTAAAAGAACTTCTCGATAAAACTTTAGGCTTTGTTAATGCTCCATGGTGTGGCGAACTCGCTTGTGAAGAAAAAGTAAAAGAAGTAGCCGGTGCTTCCTCTAGATGTATGCCATTTGATCAACCAGAGGAAAAAGGTGTTTGCTTATGTTGTGGGAAACCAGCTAAAGCTATGGTTACTTGGGGAAGAGCTTATTAAATTTGTTAAAATCGGAATTCGTTCAGAGATTAAATTTTAAATATATATAAAAATCGTCTCACTTTATTAACAAGTGAGGCGATTTTTATTTGCTATTTAAAATTTACATTCATTAGCTTACATACATCATTAACAGCTTTTACATTTACATTAACACAACTTTCGCCCTTTTTTAATGTAATGGTTTTTCCATTTGCAGCTATTGTTGCATTACCTTTTGAATATGTATATTTTGTTTTTGCTCCACATATAATATCTCTAACTTTAACACATTTTACTTTGTTAATAGTTCTTGTATCTTTACAAACTTTTTTAACTTTAGTAGGTAATTTGTTAATTAATTCTGAATGATTAAAAGAATTTTTTGAATTAAGTTTTGGCAACTTAATATTTACTTTCTTATTAATATTTATGTTATTTACTTCAAAATGAATATTCGCTGTACATATACCCTTTGAGATATCAGTACTTGCTGTTTCACCTAAAACTTTTCTTATATTTGCAACATTTGCAACAAGTTCTATATCACCTTTTGTATTGGTTATATATCCGTTTTTATCTATAGTATATGAAATTTCAATTCCTTTATCTCCAAGTATCTTTACATCTTCAAGTCTATCCATATTTTTGTTAAACATGTCTAAAAACTTTTGTGATTGAAGTTTAGTAAACATCTGGTCAATTTGAATGTTTGCACTATTAATTTCTTTAGTTGATGCTCCACTATTCTTCACTTCTTTAAGCATATAATCTTTTATAAGATTTTGTGCGTCTTTATCTTTTGCAGCTAGATTAACTACTTTTCTTATTATATTTTTAAAAGTAGCATCATCAATTTTAACTTTATATACATTTCCATCTTTAGTTATAGAAGCATGTTCTAGGTTTAATTGTGATGAATATTTCTCAGTAAGCGTTAACATCAAATTTTGCAATTCTTTGTTTTTGCTTAGCATTTCGCCATAATTCATGTTAGACATTCCTTTTGTTTGCTTAGAATCCAATACCATATATTTATTAGTATATTGAGCTGGTAGTATCTTTTTAAATAAGTCTGGAGATTTAACAATTATTTTAGTTGCAGGTTTTTCACCTTTAAGTTTCATATCGCTCCATATTTCTCCACTGTACGGAACTCCACCTACATATGCTGTGGTTTTAACATATTGTCTTAACCCTTTTCCATTGCTCTTTTGTGATGTTTTAGCATTAAAATCTACTTGTAAGTTGTTTATAATATTACTTGCCATAGCAAAATGTTGTTGTTCACTATTTGAAAGTCCTTCACCCTTTAATTTAAGGCTTAAATTTCCATTACTCTCCATTGATTTTGCATTACTTGTCTTAACTATTGCATCTGCAAGCGTTTTTGCTGGTGCAGTTTGAGCACTTACTACAGAAGTTGGTAATACAAAAGCTAACATAGCTATAGTAACTATAAAGGAACCAATCCTTGATTTTATTCTTGTCATGTAATCTACCTCCCTATGATATTTTTTTATATTTCTACTATATACCATATTTCGATATATTTCAACATAAAGTCAAAATTTGCTTTATAAATTTACATAATAACTTAATATTCTCAATTATTGTTTTACACTATATAGTACTTATTTATATAATTTTAATATTAAAATTATATATTAAAAAAATATTATTTTTTTTAGTATAAAAGCTGATATCTTCTTCCAACCACACTGCCCAAATTCATTTTTAAATATATCCTTTGTACTATCATCTATCAACAGATTAATCATAGCTTTTCCATCCATACGAGCCCATGCAAGAGCAATATTTTGTATTTCTATATCGTCTCGTGATATCCAATATATGAAAGCACGGCATTCTGTAGGTTTCTTCAATATTAATTTCCTGATTTCACTTTTTTCAAAACCATTAAATCGTTTATAAGCAAGAATGTTAGCTAAACTTTCCTCGTAAAATTTACTCCAAGCTTCATTCTGATTATTTTTATATACTATATTTGTTCTCCTATTAAAATTAATATAAAAATGGGCAAGTTTATGAATAAGTAGCATGCAGAATGCAATATGGAACCTATCCTTATCATTATTGCACCAGCGCATTACCCTTTCAGGACATATAAAAATAGCATCATGGGCTCCTACTTCTACACTATACTCCCTAGTAATTCTATTTATTAAATCATCATCAACAATTTCAATATATATTCCCATAACCTTCATATATGAAGTATTTTTTATAAGTCTATTCCATAAACCATCGATTACTTCCTCCTTGCATCCCGCAATGTTTGGAAAATTCTCTAATATACGTTTTGCATACTCCATATTTATACTTGAATTGGTTTTAAAAGGAGCTACCTCATCCATTAACTCTTCATCTACAAGATATATTTGGGCCTCCTCCCAATAATTAATACTCCTAAGTCCCACAGGATACCTTTCTTCATTTAACTTATTATTTTTTATAGGCTCCTCATTTATTTGATTAATATTTAAATAACCTAACTTACTTATACAATAATTTTCTACTAATGTATCTACGTGTATTGATGAATTTAGATTAACTATTTTTTTATTGTATATTACATTTCCAAAATTACTACTATTCCACATATTATCTATATAGCTTGCCTCTATATCACTTACTTTAAAAACTGATGCACTATCTTGCCACATTATGTTTAGATTTTGAAGCTCTGGAATATCCTTTAATATATTTTTTAGAATCATACCTTCTTCACTGCTAAACCTTAACTCCTCAATCTCAATCTCAATATCAATGGTATTTTGTATTACTTGTCCTATTATTTTCCCTTTGCCAATTATCCCGCTGCATCCCGCTCTATCACCTTCTGATCTCCATATGATAGCTCTATCTCCTAAGATAATCTCATTTTCATATCTATTTATTGTCCAGTTAACAATTTTATTTTGAAAAAGTTCCTTTTCAATATCCCATTCTATAGTACCGCTTTGAAAAATCCATGTGTTCATATCTATACTTTCCCCCTTCCTTTTTTAAATGGAAGTTGCTTTTAGATATATATGCTAGTTATACAAAAATGATACTATAATATGAACCTTAACATTTAAATTAGAAGACAGAAGTTACTAATGTAATAAAAATAAGGCTTATAAGTTATACACCTATAAGCCTACAATTCTATTATTATTCATTGCTACAGTTTAATATGTATGCTGGCGGTATATTCCTATACTCCTTGTTTACATTTATTACTTCAAAATACTTGTTTATATATTGCTTCATAAACAGTGTGTACTGAAAAGTTATAAATTTCCCATCTTTTCTTATAATTTTTTTAGTTTTGTTTAGTATAGTGGATGACACAATCTTCGGCAAGCTTGCAAACGGAAGTCCTGATATAACATAGTCAACATAAGGTATATTATAATGTTCTAAATACTTGTCCACGTTTTCAGCAGAACCATGAATGACATATAAATTGCTGACCTCTTTATATTTTTTAGTTAGCGATGTAAAAAACTCATAATTGTTCTCTATAATTAAAATAACAGTATGCCGTTCTCTTCTATTTATAAGTTTATCAGTAAATACACCTGTACCTGGGCCGTATTCTACTATATATTTTGCATTTTCAAAATCAATAGTGTCAATCATTTTTTCCGCAAGATGTTTTGAACTTGGCATTATTGCCCCTACAGTCCTTGGCCTAATTATATATTCTATTAAAAACATTAATCTCTTCATATCCAAATCCTCCTATTTTAACTTAATGTCATGTAAGACATTAACATAAACAAACAATACCGAAAAGTTTTAAGAATTATTAATCATTATAACATATACTAATAGTTTTTTCATGATTCAAGCACAACAAAAGAAACCATTTATTTCTTTTGTTGAATGCTCGTATTCTTTTTGTTATAATACTATTAATAAAAGCTAATATTATTAATGCATTCATTAAATAATATCTTTTATTAATATTAATGTTTGTGGGTGAAATGATGTCAGATTCTCAAATAACAAAAAAAGCTCTTGCCCTATCAATTAAAAAATTAATGGAAACAATTCCATTAGCTAAGTTATCAATTCATGAAATTGTTGATAATTGTGGCATTAACAGACAAACCTTTTATTATCATTTCAAGGATAAATTTGATCTTGTAAACTGGATTTATTATACTGAGGCTATAGAAAATATAGATAATTGTAAAAACTATGCCCATTGGTCTGATGGTATGTATAAGACTTTAGTATATTTTATGGATAATAAATCCTTCTATATTAATGCCCTTAATACTCCAGGACAAAATGCATTTAACGGATATCTTTTTGAAAAAACCTATGATCTTATTATGGGAGTGATAAATGATATTTCCGTAGGCCTAAAAGTTTCAGACTCTGATAAAAACTTTATTGCAGATTTTTATACATATGCTTTTGTAGGTATAACAGTACAATGGATAAAAAATAACATGAAGGAATCTCCAAAAACAGTTGTAGGTAAACTGAACGATATGGTTGAAGGAAGTATGCTAGGCGCTTTAACCAGATATGCTACTTATCACAAATAAATTAGCAATTAAAACAAAAGTCCATAAACTCCTCAATAAAATCCTCTTGGTACAGATAAACAAAATTAAATTCTCTGTTAATGCGCAATCCCGCTATTGCAACTTCTTTTATTGTTCCAATTTTAAGCTCTTTCATTATAGTTTCTCTTGAAATAATCGAATAGCCAAGATTTAACTCAACTAAAGATTTAATTGCACTAATACTTCCTATTTCCATATAGCCTTTTAAATCATTTAGATCATAACCAAGTTCTATAAGGCTGTTTTTAAATATATCCCTGGTTCCAGATCCCTTTTCTCTTAATATAAGATTACCATTAATTACATCTTCTATATCAACTTGTTTTACTTTTGCAAAAGCATGATCTTTAGAAACAGCTAAAACTAATTCATCATCTTTAAATTTTTTAAACTTAAATATATTTTTATCGAATAGCCCTTCAATTAATGCAAAATCAATCTTTCCGCTTACTAGCTTTTCTAATATTTCTTCAGTATTATTCACTTGAAGTAGAATATCTATGTTTTCATGTAATTTCTTATGTTTCCCTAATAAATGAGGTAAAACATATCCACCAATGGTCATACTCGCACCTATTCTATAGGTTCTTGCCATTACTGATTTATTCTTTAGGTTCATTTCTAAAGCTCTATATAATGCATCTATTTCCTCAGCGTATTTTAATAAGATTAAACCCTCCTGCGTTAAATCAAAGCCCTTGCCTTGTTTTAAAATAAGATGAACCTCATATTTTTCCTCCAAAAATTTTATATGCTGAGATACAGCTGGTTGGGTTATATTTAATACTCCTGCAGACTTTGTAAAGCTTTTAGTGTTAGCAAGAGTTATAAATGTTATAAGCCTTACATCTAACAAATTTATCACTCCAATCATAACAAGCAATTATACCTTATGATAACATATAAGCATTACTTATACATGTATAAGTAATTATAATTTGATTTTAGTTTAAACAGGTACTATTATTTATAAGTGACAAGGATAGAAAACAAGGAGATGTAACTATGAATTGGTTTAAACAAAATATTAAAGGGATATTATTTGCATTTATTATAGCACTTATTGCCACATGGCTAGGAAGTGTTTTACCGATAATTGGAGGTCCTGTATTTGGCATTATTATAGGAATTATTATAAATAATATATTTGGGAAGCCTGAAAACACTTTAGAAGGAATAGGATTCACTTCTAAAAAAATACTCCAATGGGCAATCATTGTTCTTGGTGCTGGATTAAGTTTTACTAAGGTGTTACAAACAGGCATGGATTCATTATCTGTTACGATTTTCACCTTATTAGCAGCCTTTATATCAGCCTATGCCTTTGGAAAATTGCTAGGCATTCCCTCAAAATTAAAAACCTTAATTGGAGTTGGTACTGCTATATGTGGAGGATCAGCCATTGCTGCAATTGCTCCTATAATAGAAGCTGATGAAATGGAGATAGCTTACTCAATCTCTACCATATTCTTATTTAATATAATTGCAGTTCTTATTTTTCCACCCCTTGGCCATTTACTTCATTTTTCTGATAAGGCCTTCGGGTTGTGGGCTGGTACCGCTATTAATGACACCTCTTCAGTAGTGGCCGCAGGTTATGCTTATAGTAATGCCGCTGGAAGCTATGCTACCATAGTTAAACTTACAAGAACTACAATGATCATACCCATTTCCATTATATTTAGTATTATTGTTGCTATAAAAAAGAAGAAAGAGTCAAAAGTGGATACAACTGTTAACTTTAGTTTCAAAAAAATATTCCCTTGGTTTGTCTTATGGTTCTTAGTAGCATCTTTATTAAATACTTTGGGTCTATTTAAAGGAAACAGCATATCTTACATAAATACTTTAGGCAGGTTTATGATAGTAATGGCTCTTTCAGCTATTGGACTCAGTTCAGACTTTAAAAAAATGATTAAAAATGGTGTTAAGCCTATCTTCCTAGGTCTTATAGTGTGGTTTACAGTGGCAATTGTTAGTATAGCCGTACAAGTTATAACCAAACAAATGTAAAATATTTTTATGTATTTTTAGTAATTGTCTTGTGTGCTTTTTTCTTCTTCGTGGTTTTATGTTTAAACTCCTGAGACATTACGCTTATATTTCCGTCTACTTCTAAAATTGCTAAATCCACCTGTTCTACCACCGCTACCCCATGTTCTCTAATTGCTTCCATAATCTCATCCATGGATATTTTAGCTTTATTTACATTTTTCAAGTTTATTTTACCATTATAGATTAAGAGTAAGGGTTCTCCTTGAATTAACTTATTAAATTTAGGAAAGTGATACATTATACGTTTAAATAAATAATTTACTATAAATAATGAAGTTGCTGCTACGATTCCCCCACCTAATGAGGAATCCGTACCCACCATTGCATTCTGAACGGCATTACTTATAAGTAAAATAAAGACTAAATCAATTACAGATAATTGAGCTAATTCATTTTTACCAAAAAGTCTTATAGCAACTACAATAAAAATATATACACTAACAGAACTTAAAACAATTTTACCATATGAAAAAATTAGCGCTGTCATAATTCACCTCAACTTAAAATTTTTTTAATCCAGTAAAATAATTAAATATTCTACTGGATTTTTTATTAAGGGTTATACTTTTTATTTATTCATTCTAAGATACTCCTCAATGAAAATATCAATATCTCCATCCATAACTGCATCTACATTTCCCATTTCTGTATTAGTTCTATGGTCCTTAACTAAATTATATGGATGAAATACATAAGACCTAATTTGGCTTCCCCAGCCATTGTCCTTTAAATCCCCAGTTAAGTCCTCTATTCTATCCTTATTAGCTCTTTCCTTTAAATCTAAAAGTTTCGCCATAAGCATCTTCATTGCAGTTTGTTTATTACTATGCTGACTTCTTTCATTTTGGCACTGAACTACTATACCCGTAGGTATATGCGTAATTCTTATAGCTGAGTCAGTTTTATTTACATGTTGACCTCCAGCACCTCCAGATCTATAAGTGTCTATTCTAAGGTCATCAGGCCTTATATCAATATCTTGACTTTCAGTAAGCTCTGGAAGAACTTCACAAGAAGCAAACGAGGTTTGCCTCTTACCATTTGCATTATAAGGCGAAATTCTTACGAGCCTGTGTACTCCCTTTTCAGCCATTAAATATCCATAGGCATACTCGCCAGTTATTTTTAATGTAACAGCTTTAATACCGGCCTCATCAGAGGGCTGATAATCTAAAACTTCAACTTTGTAACCCTTCTTTTCACACCATCTTGAGTACATTCTATAAAGCATTTCCGTCCAATCTTGAGCATCATTTCCGCCTGCACCGTTGTGAAGCGTTAAAATAGCATTATTTTTATCGTATTTCCCAGATAGTAAAATTTCTATCCTAAACCTATCAGTATCATGGGCTAAATCTCTTAGCTCGCTTTTTATTTCTGCTAAGGAGGAATCATCTTCTTCCTCCTCGCTTAGTTCAATGAGCACATCTAAATCCTCTAGCTTACTAATCAATAAATTAAATCTATCAAGTTTATCTTTGATGCCCTTAGCTTTCTGAGCAATCTCTTGTGCTAGGTCCGTATCATTCCAAAAACTAGTTTCCTGCATTTTAAATTCAAACTCTCTTAACTCTTTTTCCAATGATGCTATGTCAAAGAGACACCCTGATCTCTTCTACGTTAACTTTTACTACATTTATTTCACTTAATATTTCTTCAATTTGTATTATCAATTATTGCACCTCTTTCATTATATTTATAAAGGGGATAAGCAAGAATTAGTTGCTCACCCCCCCTTTTATAACTTAGAATTTAAAATTTCAAGCTATAATTAACCCCTGCCACAGCAGTTTTTATATTTCTTCCCTGACCCACAAGAACAGTCATCATTTCTTCCTTGCTTAACTTCTTTTTTAGTTGGCTCTTTTTTAAGGGAGTCATCATCATGATTTGTTGATGTAATCTTGGCAACCATTTCTCTTTCAGGTGCTTTTTCTATTTGCACGTGGAATAAGTATTTAACTGTTTCCGTCTTTATGTTGTCAATCATTTCAGCAAACATATCGCTACCTTCCATTTGGTAGGCTTGTGATGGATCCTGTTGCTTATAAGCTCTAAGTCCAATACCTTGCTTTAAATGCTCCATATCATCAATATGGTCCATCCATTTGCTATCTACAACCCTAAGAAGAATAACTCTTTCAACTTCTCTCATTTGTTCCTCGCCAAAATGTTCTTCTTTCTCAGAATACATTTTCTGAGCTATATCTAAAAGAGTAGTTTTAATTTCCTCATTAGATGTTTTACCCAATTCTTCTATTGAAACAATACCCTTCGGAAGATATATTGTTTCAAGGAAAGTAATCAATTTTACTAATTCCTCATCAAAACTTTCTTCTATACCAGTAATATGAGACGCAACCGCAGTGAAAATAACATCTCTTATCATTTCTTCAACTTGATCTTTTATATTTTCTCCTTGAAGAACCTCTGTTCTTTGTCTATAAATTATTTCTCTTTGTTGGTTCATTACATCATCATATTGAACAACATTTTTTCTTATATCAAAGTTATTTCCTTCAACTTTCTTTTGAGCACTTTCTATAGCTCCACTTACCATTTTACTTTCTATAGCATCCTCATCAGTTAATCCTAATTTTTCTACTACTCCTTGAAGTCTTTCAGAACCAAATATTCTCATTAAGTCATCTTCCAGGGATATGTAAAATCTTGAGCTTCCTATATCGCCTTGACGACCAGAACGTCCTCTAAGCTGATTATCAATACGTCTAGATTCATGTCTTTCAGTTCCAATTATCTTAAGTCCTCCAGCTTCAACAACGCCCGCTTCAAGCTTAATATCCGTACCACGGCCTGCCATGTTAGTTGCTATAGTAACCATGCCAAGTGCCCCTGCATGAGATACTATATCCGCTTCTTTTTCATGATATTTAGCATTAAGAACTTGATGAGGAATTCCGCGTCTTTTAAGCATCTCAGATAATAATTCTGATTTTTCTATACTAACAGTACCTACAAGAACAGGTTGCTTAATCTTATAGGTTTCAACTATCTCATCCACTATAGCCTTATATTTTCCCTTAACAGTTTTATAAACTAAATCTGCATTATCAAGTCTTGTGAGTGGCATATTAGTAGGGATTACTAATACATCCAATCCGTATATTTCTCTAAATTCATTTTCTTCTGTAAGTGCTGTACCAGTCATACCTGATAACTTATTATACATTCTAAAATAGTTTTGGAATGTAATTGTAGCAAGAGTTTTAGACTCTTTTTCAATTTTCACGCCCTCTTTTGCTTCAATAGCTTGGTGAAGTCCATCACTATATCTTCTGCCTTCCATAAGTCTTCCAGTAAACTCATCTACAATTATAACTTCTCCATCTTTATCCATATAATCTTTATCTTTTCTCATGATATAGTTTGCTTTTAAAGCTTGAACCACATGGTGCTGTACATTCATATTTGCTGCATCAGCATAATTTTCTAAATGGAAATATGTTTCTGCTTTGTCAATACCTGCATCAGATAATATAACAGCACTAGCTTTTTCATCTATAGTATAATCTTCTTCTTTTACTAGTCCCTTAACAAAATAATCTGCTACCTTATAAAAATCTGTAGACTTTTCTCCTTCTCCAGATATTATAAGTGGAGTTCTAGCTTCATCTATTAATATGGAGTCAACTTCATCCACTACTACAAAGTTTAATTTTCTTTGAACTCTTTCTTCTTTATAAACAACCATATTATCTCTTAAATAATCAAATCCAAATTCGTTATTTGTTCCGTAGGTTATATCTGAATTATAGGCCGCTTGTCTTTGAGTTTGGTCTATATCATGAATAATTACACCCACAGAAAGCCCTAAGAATTCATGTATTTTCCCCATCTCATCTCTATCTCTTTTTGCAAGATAGTCATTAACTGTAACTATGTGAACGCCCTTACCAGTTAGTGCATTCAAATATGATGGAAGTGTAGCAACTAGTGTCTTTCCTTCACCAGTTTTCATTTCAGTTATTCTTCCTTGGTGTAGTATTATCCCGCCTATTAGTTGTACTCTAAAATGCTTCATGTTTAGAACTCTCCATGAAGCTTCTCTAACTACTGCAAAGGCTTCAGGTAATATATCGTCCAAAGTCTCCCCATTATTTAACCTAGCCTTAAATTCATCTGTTTTTGCATTAAGTTCTTCATCAGTTAAACTAGTCATTTTTGAATCTAATTCCTCTATTTTATCTACTGTTGAAATTATTCTTTTTATTTCTCTATCACTATAACTACCAAATAACTTATTAAAAAATTTCATATTTTCCATCCTCACTATTCATTTTAATAATTCTTAAAATACATTTTAATAATTCTTAATATACAATTTAATAATTCCTAAATATACAATATAAAGTATACCACTTAATTTGTTGCTATTCAACTTATATGATTTGTTAATTCTCAAGTTAATTATAAATAATCTTCTATTGTCATATTGTCTAGAATACAAGTTTTATCCTCAAAGTTAAAAAAGGACTAAAGTAAGGATAAGCTTACTTTAGTCCTTTTGATAAATCTTATTAAAATTCTGGCTCTATTAATCCATAATTCCCATCTTTTCTTTTATATACTACATGCACTTCGGATGTTTCATCACTCATATATACGAAAAAGCTATGACCAACTAACTCCATTTGAAGCACTGCTTCCTCTGCTGACATAGGTTTAAATGCAAATTTCTTTGTCTTTACTATTTTAGGATCCATATCTTCTTCATTATTATTAGTATATAGCGGTATGCCTTTAAATTTAAGAGAAGTTCCACGATTTCTTTTTTCTAATTTTGTTTTATGCTTTCTAATTTGTCCTTCTAATTTATCAACAACAAGATCTAAAGAAGTATACATATCTTCATTTTGCTCTTCTGCTCTTAAAACAACTTCATTAAAAGGAATTGTAACTTCTATAGTATGTCTATTTTTATGAACACCCAAAGTTATCTGTGCTTCCACATCTGGATTAAAATATTTATCAAATCTTGATATTTTCTTTTCCATGATATTTTTTAAGGCCTCTGTTATCTCTATGTTTTTTCCTATTATCTTAACTTTCATACCGTCCAGCCCCTCTCTAATATCTATACAATGCTAGATTACTAAGCATGTTATATAGTTGTATTTATATATTATTACTTTTAATAATAAATAGCAACCATCAAAATCAGAATTTACATAATATTAATTCAATTTAAAGCGTATTATCACAATATTGCTTATTATTACCCCGTTTATTTGCGTACATTGTCCATTGTTTGTAGGTAGACCTTATGATATAGTTAAATTACATGAGATTTTAAAAAGACATTCTCAAATAAGTATATATAGCCCATATTTTTATATGATGAAAAATAAAAGCTCCTAATATAATATTAGGAGTTTTTATATATTAAGTTAGTTGACCTGGTCTTTGACCCCACACTCGCCTGCTGGAGCTTTTGCTACCCAGAATTACCTTCTCACTACTTACACTCTCGCCAATTAAGGCGGCAGGACTAACCTCTAAGCCGCACCATGCTCACTAAACTTTGTTTAACTTACGTGGATCGTTTCGCCTGCGACTGGCATCGACTTTCAACCACAAACCTAACTTACTACAATAAACATTATACCTTACTTTTGGCTATAGTCAATATACAAACATCATTTACTCCATTTTCTTTTAGTCTGCGTGCACAATGAAACGTTGTAGCTCCAGTGGTTATAACATCGTCAACAAGTAAAATATTTTTATTTTTTATAAACGCATTTTGTTCTATGTTAAAACATTTTTCCATATTACTCCATCGTTCTTCACTACCTAACCCTATTTGATCCTTTGTATCCAAAGTTTTAATCAAATTACAAATTACGGGTACATTTAAAAACCGCGATAAATAACTTGCCAAATACTCACTTTGGTTATATCCCCTATTTTTTAAAGCTTTTTTAGTCATCGGTACATAAGCTATTAAGTCAAACTGTATTTTTTTGTTTTTTATAAGTTCTAACATGTACTTAGCTAAAATTTCTCCACATATAAAATCGCTTTTATATTTAAGCCTAATAATTAGCTCTTTTACTATATTTGAATAATAAAACACTGACCAAACAAGATATTTTTCTTCATTACGGCACAGATAAAAATTTTCCGTACAGTGTCTCAATTTTCGTCTGCATTGCAAACATAAAGCTTCACTTTCTTCCGTGTATTCATTGCAGATTACACAATGTTCATCGCCTGAATATATGAGCTGGACTAAACAATAAAGTATATTTTTTATATATTTAATAATCCTTTTTCCCACGCTTTCTTATTAAATTTTCTAGCTATGCTTCTAGCTTTATCCATTTGCAGCGTTTCAGCATTAGCTAAAAATATGGCTTCCCCCCTTTGATTAGTTTCATATCTTCCAACCTTACTTGATAAATATAAGAGTTGCTTATAAGTAAACTTACTATTATCAGCAAAGTAAACTATAATATCAACCGCCTGGAATTTTAGGTAACTTTCTTCAAAGTCATTGGTTACTATTATCCCATTATCTTTATTCATAAACTCTATTGGAATATTATCATCACTTTTTTTACTAATATATAAAAATAAATCTTCACTTAACTTTTCTTTAAAATTACTTAGATACTGAAAGACTAGTTCAGCTTTTTCCTCGTCCGGTGTAAAAATTATTACTTTTCTATTAGATATAATTGACCAATTTAAATATTCATAAACTACCAAAGGTATATCAATATTAAGATTTATTCTTGTAGTTATGAGTCTAGGCTCTATAATCGGAATTTTATTATTTTTTAACGGAAAAATAATTGGGGAGCCTTCGCTTAAAACATTTTCCACTGAATAAGCTATAGCTATCCCATCTGATTTGCACATCCTTAACAATATTTTTTTTATTTGTTGTTTATTATATTTGGGGAAACTTCTAATATCGTTATAAATAACCAGATCAAACTTTTCAACCAATTTTGATGCATTTTCATGATTGCATATATGAAAATATTCATTTACACTACTATATCTTTTTTCAGGTGTATATACATACTCACCCAAATTACTAAACTCATTTATAAAGTAAATAATATCAATACTGCTCTGCTCTTCATTAGTTATATACAATATGTTTTTCTTTTCATTAGCATGTGCAATTATAGTTTCTAACAATAGGTCAGAGGAATTGTAAAACACAGATACAACATCAATTCTTTTTTTGCCAATTAAAGAATATCCTAAAATTTCTTTACTTATTTCATCTTTTTCCTTACTAAGGTTTAATTTTTCGCAGAAAAACATGTAAATTCTCCTCTTTAATTAAAGATTTGCTTAACTTACTTCTCCTAATTTTCATCATGGCTTAGATTTGCATCTACTATTTGTCTTATTCTCCAGCCTAGTGCAGAATATCTTTCGAAACTTCTATTATTATCCTTCATAAAATTAATAGCTTTTGTTTTTCCAACTAATACAACCATATTCTTCGCTCTAGTTATTCCTGTATAAAGCAAATTTCTGTTCATTAATAGTGGAGGTCCCATAAACATAGGCATAATTACAACCTCAAACTCACTACCTTGACTTTTATGTATTGTAATAGCATAAGCTAAAGTTAGTTCATCTAAAAATACACCTTCATATTCTACTCGCTTATCATCATCAAAAATTACAATAACATTTTCATTATCTTCATCAATGTCTTCAACATACCCTACGTCACCATTAAATATTCCAATGCCATCTTCTTGAGCCTTTGCACTCTGTTTATTCCACTTCATAGAATAATTATTTTTAATTTGCATAACCTTATCCCCTACTCTAAATATAGTATTCCGATATTCTTTTTCCTTTTTATATTTAGATTTAGGATTCAGTATTTCCTGAAGCTTTTCATTTAAATTTTCTATGCCTAGTATCCCTTTTCTCATGGGCGAGAGTATTTGAATATGCTTCATTTTATCCCACTCTTTGTTGAATTTTGGTAGTCTTGTATTGATTAATGTAATTATACTATCCAAAGTTTTGTCTGGCTCATTACTTTCAATAAAATAAAAATCTTTATCCTTTTTATTTAAAATAGGCATTTCACCATTGTTAATTTTATGAGCATTGACAATAATCATACTTTCCCTAGCTTGCCTGAAAATTTCCTTAAGTTTAACTACTTTAACACAGTTACTGTCAATAATGTCTCTTAGGACATTCCCCGGACCTACAGATGGCAATTGATCAACATCACCAACAATTATAAGCCTAGTTCCTATGCTAATAGCTTTTAATAAGCTGTTCATAAGCATTATATCTATCATAGACGCTTCATCAATAATTAACACATCACAATCTAAAGGGGCCTCCTCGCCTTTAAAAAACTGTGAACCATCATCGCCGCCCATTCCAAGCTCGAGTAGCCTATGTATAGTTTTTGCTTCCCTACCAGTAGCTTCTGTCATTCTTTTAGCGGCCCTCCCAGTAGGAGCAGCCATGAATACTTTCATTCCCGCTTTTTCAAAAACATCTATAATACAATTAATTATAGTAGTTTTACCTGTACCTGGACCTCCAGTTATAACCTCCATACTATTTTCAGCAGCACCACAAATAGCAACCTTTTGTGAGTTTGCAAATTTTATGTTTTTTTCATTTTCAAATTTTTCAATTTCCTCTTCAATGTCTAAATCTAATTTATCATACTTTGCTATAGATAAATTTATAATTTTTTTAGTAATGCTTAATTCACAATAGTAGAAAGGCATTGTGAATACACATTTTTCTTCCTCAATATTTTCTACTTTCAATTTTCCTTGCACTACATTATCAAAAATATTCTTCTCAATTTCTTCACCAGAAACTCCAAGAATATTTTCAGCTTCCCTATGTAACCTTTCTAAGGGCATATAAGTGTTCCCCATAGCACAAAATTCATTAACCACATAATTAATTCCACTTTGTATTCTAAAAGGCGATTCTTTGTCAATACCTAAACTTCGAGCTATCTTATCAGCAATTTTAAATCCTACGCCCGCAATAGTTTCAGTTAGCACATAAGGATTGTCTTGTACTACCTTTATAGATTCCCCTCCATATTTTTTATAAATCTTCACACATTGGTTAGGTGTTACCCCGTAGGTTTGAAGAAATATCATTATATTTTTAACTTCTCGTTGCTTAGAATAAGATTCCAAAATTAATTTAATCTTCTTTTCTCCTACCCCATCAATCTCATTTAGTCTTTGAATTTCATTGTCTAGTATATCCATGGTATTTTCACCAAAGCGCTGTACAATTTTTTTAGCAGTTATTGGACCAATTCCCTGAATAACTCCTGAAGCTAAATATTTTTCTATGCCTGCAATAGAACTAGGTATTACTTCCTCGCAATAAGTTATTTTAAATTGTTTTCCAAATTGAGGATGATTAACCCATTCTCCCGTTAATTTTAAATTCTGACCTTCACTTATGTATGGCACAATGCCTACAACAGTTATTTGTTCTTTAATAGCATTTAAATGCGCAATTATATACCCATTTTCTTCATTGTGAAATACTATATCTTCGATGGTTCCTTGTATTTCTGGCATAAAATCTCCCCTATTTATAAATTTATATAGTAGCGATACTAATAATATTAATTGTTATCATTATTATATCATATGTACTTTACGTTTTTTACCTTTAGTATACCCCTATCTTAAGTTTTATCAAAACGCCAATTAATAATCCACATAATGAATAAAAATTTAATATTTCTAGGATTATTTAGATAACCATGTCGCAACCTTTTAATTATATAAACAAAAGAGGGACAACAATCATTAATTGTTATCCCTCTTTTGTTTATATATATTTCTTTATTTGCTCAACCTTGTTTAGTCTTTCCCAGGTCAGGTCTAAATCAGTTCTTCCAAAATGTCCATAAGCCGCTATCTGCTTATAAATAGGTTTTCGGAGGTCTAATTCTCTTATAATAACAGCTGGTCTTAAATCGAATACTTTTCCAATTATTTCAACAATTTTATCGTCTGCGATTTTTCCTGTTCCAAAAGTTTCAACTTCTATAGATACAGGTTTTGCTACACCTATAGCATAAGCAAGCTCTATTTCTAATTTATCCGAAACTCCTGCAGCTACTAGATTTTTGGCAACCCATCTTGCAGCATATGCAGCAGATCTATCAACCTTTGTTGGATCTTTACCGGAGAATGCTCCACCGCCATGTCTTCCATATCCACCATAAGTATCTACTATTATTTTTCTTCCTGTTAAACCAGAGTCACCTTGTGGTCCTCCAATTACAAATCTACCTGTAGGATTTATATAATATTTAGTGTCTTCATCTAATAATTCACTTGGAACTATAGGTTTTATTACATGTTCTATTAAATCACTTTCGATTTGATCATGAGTTGCATCTTCTCCATGTTGAGTTGAAATAACAATAGTATCTATTCTTACTGGCTTATTATCTTCATACTCTACAGTAACTTGAGTCTTTCCGTCTGGCCTTAAATAGTCAAGCGTTCCATCTTTTCTTACTTCACTTAATCTTCTTGCCAGTCTATGAGCCATAGCAATTGGTAATGGCATGTACTCTGGTGTCTCATTGGTGGCAAATCCAAACATCATACCTTGATCTCCAGCGCCTATTGAATCCACCTTATCCTGCGTGCCTTTCTTAGACTCTAAGCCCTCGTTAACTCCCATAGCTATATCTGCAGATTGTTCACCAATCGACGTAATTACCGCGCATGTGCTAGCATCAAATCCATATTTTGCTCTAGTATATCCTATACCTTCAATGGTGCTTCTAACAACTTTCGGAACATCTACATAACAAGTAGTCGTTATCTCTCCCATAACTAATACCATTCCTGTAGTAACTGCTGTTTCGCAAGCAACTCTAGCATAAGGATCTTGCTCTAAAATAGCATCAAGTATAGCATCTGAAATTTGATCACAAATTTTATCTGGATGTCCTTCTGTAACTGATTCTGATGTAAATAATCTTTTCATTATAATTCTCCTTTCTAATGCTGAAAAATATTTTTTAAATAAATAAAACCCCTTCTAAATATAAGAAGAGGTGTTTTTACCATCTTTCTTATCTCGCAGAATACCTGCAGGAATTGGCACCATGGTGCATTGCACCGGTTGCCGGGTTTCATAGGGCCGTTTTCCCTCCACCTCTCTTGATAAGAGTTATCAATATTAAGTTTAAATTATAATACCATATAAGTTTTTCAGTGTCAACAGAGTCTATTGACTTTAAAATCAATTCAATAAAAAAGACACCTATAGATGTCTTTTGGTGGAGGAGGATGGATTCGAACCATCGAAACATTACGTAACAGATTTACAGTCTGCCCCCTTTGGCCACTCGGGAACTCCTCCATATATGGAGCTGGCAATAGGAATTGAACCTACAACCTGCTGATTACAAGTCAGCTGCTCTACCGTTGAGCCATGCCAGCATACACTTTACTCTATTTGAAAAAATATTATGGTGGGAACAACAGGGTTCGAACCTGTGACCCTCTGCTTGTAAGGCAGATGCTCTCCCAGCTGAGCTATGCTCCCATAAATTGCGATAAGGATAATAAAAATGGTGGAGGAGGACGGATTCGAACCATCGAAACATTACGTAACAGATTTACAGTCTGCCCCCTTTGGCCACTCGGGAACTCCTCCACTTTTGGAGCTGGCAATAGGAATTGAACCTACAACCTGCT